>Ga0209786_1000026_pt1 | contig 66048 bp, 47 predicted proteins | sample WorMetilvaeELBA2_FD_187405 | JGI IMG/M metagenome (GOLD analysis project Ga0209786, IMG submission 187405) | Marine gutless worms symbiont microbial communities from Max Planck institute for Marine Microbiology, Germany - Olavius ilvae ELBA.2... ...
AATTCATGCGAATTGTAGAACAAGTCGCTTCATCGGCTAAGATAACCTGTAGACAAATTAAAAGTGGAATCCAAGCTGATTTACTTCTACAAAATTAATTCACTTGGGCTTTCTTTATAACCAGATTGCCTAAAATGGTGGAATCCAACTTCCATCTTTTATTTTAGGCATTTTAGGCATTTTAGGCAATTCAGGCATTTACCATATTTCAGGCATTTTAGGCATTCTATAGTAGACAACGCAGGCTATTCCGTGGGTCGAAAGAATGGGTCTAACGCCACCCGCCTATCATGCCACCTCTATATCCATACTGATATCCACGCTGGTTGCGGCGTGGGTCAGCCCCCCGACAGATATGAAGTGGACCCCGGTGTCGGCCAGGCGGACGAGTCGGTCTCTGGTAATGCCCCCGGAAACTTCCACCAGGGCGTGATCTCCGATGACGGCAACCGCCTCGGTGATCTGCTCCACGGACATGTTGTCGAGCATGATCACATCTGCGCCGGCAGCAATCGCCTCGGAAACCTCAGCCATGGTGGCGGCCTCCACCTCGATCCGGACCAGATGAGACGCCCGGCTCCGGATGCGGGTAACGGCTTCTGCGATCCCCCCGCACGCCGCAATATGGTTGTCCTTTATGAGCACCCCGTCAAAAAGACCGCTCCGATGGTTGCGGGCACCGCCGACGCGTACGGCGTATTTTTCGAGGATGCGCCACCCCGGCGTCGTCTTTCGTGTATCCACCAGCTTGACCGGGCGTCCCTGCAATGGGCCGCAATACGTTCTCACATGGGTGGCAATGCCGCAAAGACGCTGCAGAAAATTCAGGGCCGTCCGCTCTGCGGTCAGCAGGGCCCGCATCCGGCCGATCACTTCCGCCATGACCGTGTCCGGTTCGACAAGATCCCCGTCCGTGCAGTGGGTGATAAATTTAGCGTCCGGATCCAGACGCTGAAATACGTAGCGGGCCACGTGAAGACCGGCCACCCTTAATGGCTGTCTTGCGAGAATTTGACCCCGGCCCTTTTGGTCAGCGGGAACCAGGTTGTCGGTGGTGATGTCGCCCGGCCCGATATCCTCCTCCAGAGCAAGGTCGACAAGGCGCTCGATTTGTTTAGAAATCATGAGGATTGACCCCTGCTGTCCAACAAAGATGTTGGGCGCGAGGGGCGGCTTTGAATCCCTTTCTAGTCGGTTTGGAGCTCCTTAATCCTCTCCAGATTGACCGCCAGCTGCTGCTGTTTCTCATTGAGTGACCGGTGTTTCTCGCGCACCTTCTCCACCACATCGGCGGGCGCTTTTTCCAGAAAATTGGGGTTGCTCAGCTTTGTCGAAACGGTGCCCAGCTCCGCCGCCAATTTGGCGATTTCTTTCTCCAGACGCTGCTGCTCTTTTTCGAAATCAATGATCCCCTCCAGGGAAACATAAATGGAGGCGCCGTCGACAATCGCCGTGGCCGATTGCTTCGGCCGTGGTCCCGGCGCTGCAACGGTCAGCGCGGTTAACCGGGCCAGATTGACGATCATGCCGCGATAGGTGTCAACCACCCTTCGAAGCCGGTCCTCCCGGGAATGCACCGACACGTTCAGCTGAAGCGAGGGCGGCAGATGCATTTCGCCCCGAATGTTACGGATACCCGTAACGATTCCGGATACCAGCGCCATCTCCGATTCGGCATCGGGATCCACTTGAATTCCCCGACGGCCGTCGTCATGTTCCGGAAATGACGCCGTCATAATGGAGCCTTCGACACCCGGCAATTGATGCCAGATTTCCTCGGTGACGAACGGCATGAACGGATGCATCAACAGAAGTATATCCCGAAGCACATTCCAGAGAACCGCTTTGGTGACAGCCATGCCTTCGGGGCTGGTATCTTTCCCATACAGGGTGGGTTTGCTCGCCTCCACATACCAGTCACAGAACTCGTGCCATACGAACTGGTACAGCTCACCGGCAGCGTCGTTGAACCGGTAGGTATCGATGGCGTCCGACACGGAACGGGTCACCCGGGCCAAACGGGAGAGTATCCAGCGATCGGAAAGGGTAATATGCCCCCGGTCGATGCGCTCATGTCCCTGGTCAAGGTGCATCAGGGAAAACCGTGCCGCGTTCCAGAGCTTGTTCACAAAATGCCGGTAGCCTTCAACCCGTTTTTCCGACATCTTGATATCACGCCCCTGGGCTGCGAATGCGGCCAGGGTGTATCGGAACGCATCGGTGCCATAGTGATCGATTACGGTGAGCGGATCGATCACATTGCCTTTGGACTTGCTCATCTTCTTGCCGTCCTCGTCTCTCACCAGCGCGTGCACGTAGACATCCCGGAACGGGACATCCCCCATGAAGTGGATGCCCATCATCATCATTCGCGCGACCCAGAAAAACAGAATATCGAAGCCGGTCACAAGAACGGATGTCGGATAAAACGTGTTGAGCAAGGTCGTCTTGTCCGGCCAGCCCATGGTGGAAAACGGCCACAGAGCAGAGCTGAACCATGTATCCAGGACATCGGTCTCCTGTATCATGTTCCGGCTCTGGCAGGAGGGACACGCCCCGGGCGGCTCCATGGCGACGACCTCATGTTGGCATTCCGCACAGGTCCAGGCCGGAATCTGATGACCCCACCATATCTGACGGGAAATACACCAGTCCCGTATGTTATACATCCAGTCGTAGTAGGTCTTCGCCCAGGTGCCCGGCACAATGCGGGTCTCACCGTTTTCGACGGCGGCAATGGCTTCTTCCGCGAGCGGTTTTGCCCGTACAAACCACTGACGGGAAAGGTTCGGTTCGATCACCTCCTTGCACCGGTAGCAGTGGCCGACGTTATGCTTGTGGGGATCGATCTTCCCCAGAAGCCCTTCCTCTGTCAGCGCCCGAACCACGTCCGCCCGGCATTCGCTTCGGTCCATGCCCGCGAATCGGCCGGCTTCGGGGGTCATGAGACCGTCGTCACCAATGACTTTTATGCTGTCGAGGCCGTGACGGGTTCCGATTTCAAAGTCGTTCGGATCGTGAGCAGGGGTAACCTTCAAGGCCCCGGTGCCGAATGATGTATCGACATAAGAGTCCCGGATAATCGGAATGGTGCGGCCCATAAGGGGCAGTATCACATGGTCATGGCCGATGTCCCGATACCGCTCATCCTCGGGATGAATGGCCACAGCCGTATCTCCCAGCATCGTTTCCGGCCGCGTGGTGGCTACGGTCAATCCCCCGTTTCCGTCGGGAAATGGGTAGCGGATGTGGTAAAGATGGCCGTCGTGCTCCTCATGTTCGACTTCCAGGTCTGCCAGCGCCGTGTAGCAGCGCGGGCACCAGTTGATGATATACAGCCCGCGGTAGATCAAGCCCTGCTCGTATAGATCGACAAAGACGCGGCGAACGGCCCGCGACAACCCCTCATCCATGGTAAAGCGCTCGCGGTCCCAATCGCACATGGCGCCCAGCCGTTTCAATTGATTGATGATCCGGCCCCCGTATACTTTTCGCCATTCCCAGACCGCTTCGACAAATTTTTCCCGGCCGATCTGATGCCGGCTGAGCCCCTCGGCAGCCAGTTTTTTTTCAACCACGTTCTGGGTAGCGATGCCGGCATGATCGGTCCCCGGCATCCAGAGCACATTGTCTCCCTTCAGTTTCCGATATCGGCACATGATATCCTGAAGGGTAATATTTAACGCGTGCCCCATGTGGAGCACGCCGGTCACGTTCGGCGGTGGAATAACTATCGAGTAACTCTTCCGGGTGCTGCTGTCGCTGGCAGCGAAAAGTCCATCCGACTCCCACCTGCGGTACCAGCGCATTTCGACATCTTCAGGGTCATACGCTTTGTTCAGTAGATCTGAGCTCATCACCACCAACTCCTCACGCTTACATTTACTGCCACGACGTGTCTCCGGCGAAATGTCATGGTAGAACTTTTGTTATCGCCACACTCTAAATTGAAAAAGGGGATTATCCGCTAATCCCCGTCTGCTGTCCATCTCCCGCCTCCGGTATATCCGGCGGGGGTACCATGTCGTCTGCCATGCCTGATGGTTCAGGCGCTGTCTGATCCGGTGTCGTCAAGCAGTGCGGCTTTTAGCGCCGCGATCTCTTTTGATACGGCCCTTTCTATCGCCTCGGCAATCATACGCTCGATTTTCTCGCTAAAGAGCTGGTCCATCAGCTTTGCTACGGCCGCCTCGACCTGCTCACGGGTCACCACACCGGTATCCGTGACGCCGGCCATCGGCGCATCCTCCGGGGGCGCTCCAGGCGCTTCCCCGGGTTCGTCCTCGAAGGCGGTGGTGTCCAGAGTTTCTGTTGCGCCTGTCTCTGGTGCATCGACGATGTCTTCGACCGGCATCGCCGGAGCGAATGCTGTTTCGACAGCTTCGGCAACTTCCTGATCCGTTTCATCTTCCGGAGGTCGGGCGTCTTCGGGTTCCGTTTCGATATCGGCCCCGGTGTCGACAACGGGTTCCGTCAGGTCCGAAAGATCCTCGGCACCCTCCATTGCGGCAGCAGCCGACGACGGCCCGTCCACCGGTTCAATGAGTTCGACCACTTCGGCGCCGGTTTCATCGGTTGTCTCCTCGGCATCGACCGCAATCCCGATCTCTTCAGCCTCCGGGGCCGGCAGATCGGCCCATTCCCCTTCTTCTCCCGCTTTCCCATCGACCGCATCGGCCAATTCAACGATATTCTCCGCGACCTCGGCGGGTACATCGAACCCATCGGCCGGGTCGACGATATCCTCCACGGCCTCGGCGGGTGTATCGATCGCATCGGTCAGTTCGACGATATTCTCCGCGACCTCGGCAGGTGTGTCGACCGCATCGGTCAGTTCGACGATGTCTTCCTCCTGCCCGGAGGACCCTTCGACCGCATCGGTCAGTTCGACGACATTCTCCGCGACCTCGGCAGGTGTGTCGACCGCATCGGTCAGTTCGACGATGTCTTCCTCCTGCCCGGAGGACCCTTCGACCACATCGGTCAAATCGACGATTTCCTCCTCCTGCTCGGAGAGCCCTTCGACCACATCGGTCAGCTCGACGAGAGCCTCTTCTTGCTCAGAGGGCCCTTCGACCACATCGGTCAGTTCGACGATTTCCTCCTCGTGCTCAGAGGGCCCTTCAACCACATCGGTCAAATCGACGATTTCCTCCTCGTGCTCAGAGGGCCCTTCGATCACATCGATCAAATCGACGATATCCTCCTCTTCCTCAAGGGGCCTTTTGACCACATCGGTCAAATCGATGATATCCTCTTCTTCTCCGACAGAGGCCTCGACCACATCGGTCAGCTCGATGATACCTTCGTCTTCCCCGGCAGGAGCATTGACGACGTCCGTCAGTTCGATAATGTCTTCGTCTGCCTCGCCGGTCTCCCCCGGGGACGGTGGACCGGTCTTTTCCACATCACTCATGGCCTATGCCTCTGGTCCAAGTTTCTGCGCGGTCGGAGCCCGCGCAATCTCTTATGAACAACTAAAAAACGCTATCACCTTACCCATTGACTGTCAACCGATCTTCCCCTTGAAAACAGCCCTGGATCCAGCATATACAGGAACGATGTTGCCGGGGCCACCGATGTGATTCGGGTCCTGGGAAGTGAACATGCGAACCTCCAAAAGACGAGGCGCTCCAAAGAACCCATGCGTCGATTTATCGTTGAAAAAGAGCAGATTCGGGGCCGCACGACGACCCTTGTCGGACCGGAAGCCAGGCACATGGTTCACGTACTCCGGCTGGGGGTTGGAGATACCGTCGAACTGGTTGACAATCGCGGCAACACGTATACCGCCGACATCGAAGCGATCGATGGGGGGCGCATCACCCTGTCGGTCGGGGAGGCGCAGGGCGTCCCCCGGGAATCCCCGATTCGGATCACGTTCGCCCAGGCCCTTCTCAAGGACAGGAAGATGGACACGCTCATCCGCCAGCTCACGGAACTTGGCGTTACCCGGTGGATGCCCTTCCCGGCCGAGCGGAGTGTCCCCCGCCCCGATGCGGAACGTTTTAAAAAGCGGGTGGCGCGGTGGGGAAAGATTGCTCTGGGAGCACTGAAACAGTGCCGTAGAAATCACCCGCCGTCGATCGAACCGCAGGCCTCCTACACGGCGGTCCTGGATGCGGCGGTAACATCGAATGTCAAGGTGATCTTCAGTGAAACAGCGCGGGAGCCGCTTGCCGGAAGAGGCGCTGCATCCGAACGGATCGAATCCGTGTTTTTTCTGGTGGGGCCCGAGGGCGGATTTACGCCCCGGGAGATTGCCGCAGCCAGATCACTTGGGTTTGACCCGGTATCCCTGGGTCCCCGGATCCTTCGTGCGGAAACCGCTTCAGTGGCGGCATGTGCGCTGATACAGCATATATACGGGGATCTGGGGCGTAAATAGGCCCGTACCGAAGTGATGGCGTACCGGATTACTGGATGCTCGATACTGGATGCTGGATTCTGGATGCTTGCCCGCCTCTGGCGGGCTGGATGCTGGATGCTGGATGAGCTGAAAGTTCAAAGCTGAAAGCTGAAAGTATAAAGATTAACAAGGAATAACGTGTTCAACTGACGAACCGACATGCAGGCCCGCGGGCAGTCCCTTCGACAGGCTCAGGGCAAGCGGGCAAACGGGCAGACGGGCTAACGGGCTAACCGGCAAACGGGCAAACCGGCCAACCGGCGAACGGGCTAACTGGATGCTACAATCGAAGATACAGGATGCAGGGTGCAAGATGCATGAAACCGGCATCCGGATGTTTATTTCTTTTCCCTGAATCCTGAGTCTTGGATCTTGTATCTCAGGGTAACCGGCTAAACCGGCAAACCGGCTAACGGGATTCTGGATGCAGGATCCATGATACAAGGCACAGGGATAGGAAATCTGGAGTGATGGCGTGATGACCCGCTAACTTTTTTTCCAATACTCCAACACTCCATTACTCCACAGGTCTTTTCCCCCACCGGCAAACCGGCCAACCTGCTAACGGGCTAACTGGATACTACAATCGAAGATACAGGATGCAGGGTGCAAGACGCATGAAACCGGCATCCGGATGTTTATTTCTGTTGCCTGAATCCTGAATCTTGGATCTTGTATCTCAGGGTAACCGGCCAAACCGGCCAACCGTCCAACGGGCCAACGGGCAGACGGGCCCACGGGCAAACCGGCCAACCGGCTAACCGTCCAACGGGCCCACGGGCCAGCCGATTCAAGCCCCTTCTAATTGGTTGTGGCGGCCTCCTTCAGCACCGAGCTGATTTTAGAGGACAGCTCACTGATGTTGAACGGCTTCTGAATAAAACCGTTGCAGCCTTTCTTCATAATTTCGTTGGCAGGGCCTTCGGCGCTGTACCCGCTGGACAGGAGCACCTTGATGTCCGGATCGATTTGCCGAAGCGCGTCAAAGGTTTCCTTCCCACCCATGTCCGGCATTATCATGTCCAGAATCACCAGATCGACCTGGGTTTTCTGGTCCCGCAAAATTTCGACCCCCTGGCTTCCGCTGGCCGAGGTCAGCACGGTGTAGCCCAGGGCGTTGAGCATCTGGGACCCCACTTGCAGAATCATATCCTCATCGTCGATAAACAGGACGGTCCCGGCGCCTTTGCGAAGTTCTTCTTCGACCCCGCGTTCCGTTTCAATCACTTTTCCCCCGGCCGGAATATAAATGCGAAATGTCGTGCCCTTGTTCCGCTGGCTGATCACGTCGATAATTCCGGAATGGTTTTTAATGATACCGTAGGCCGATGCCAAGCCCAGGCCGGTGCCTTCGCCCCGTTTCTTGGTGGTGAAAAAGGGTTCGAAAATCCGCTGCCGGGTTTCGGGATCCATTCCGATGCCGGTGTCGGTGATGGCCAACCGGACATATCTGCCGGGCTCGAAACCGTATGGCCGTACAAATTTTTCGTTGAGTTCGACGTTGCGTGTTTCCAGAAAGAGGCTTCCGCCGCCGGGCATGGCCTGTCCGGCATTGACGAGCAGATTTAAAAGGACTTGCTCAATTTGCCCCCGGTCGGCGTCCACGGTCCAGAGGTCTTCCTGGTAGTCTTCGAAAATCGTGATTTCCTTTTTGGTGCGCCCGAACATTTCCGCATTGCCGGTCACCAGTTCACTGAGATTGAGGGTGCTGACCTCGTATTTACCGCCTCTGGCAAACCCGAGCAGCTGCTTGGTCAGCATGGCGCAACGCTCCACATAGCCAAGGATGTTTCCCATGCCTTTATGGTGAGGATGGGTGTCCTCGATGTCCATCATCATCAATGAGACATTGCCCTGAATACCCATGAGCAGATTGTTGAAGTCATGGGCCCCCCCCGGCCAAGGTACCGATGGCCTCCATCTTCTGGGAGTGCTGAACTTGAGCCTCCAGGCGGCGTTTCTCCTCCTCTGAAGATTTTCGGGCCGTGACATCCCGCACAATTCCGCGGAAGCCGGACGGTTGGCCGCTTTCATTGCGCATCAGGGATGCGGACAGTTCCAGGTAGCGCTTTTCTCCATCCGCCCGGGTCGTCTCATATTCGGTGAAATCAATGGATCTTCCGGTCTCGAACACCTCATTGAACTGCTGAGTAAGGTTTTCGGCGATCCTCAAAGAGGTGTACGCCCGGAAACTCTTACCCTCTATTTCCGGCTGGGTGAATCCGGAGATCCGTGTCAGAGCGTCGTTGAAAAAGGTCAAATGGCCCGACAGGTCGACCTCAAAATACCCTTCCTCGATGCTCTGGAGGATGTTCCGGTATTTCCCCTCGCTCTCTTCCAGCGCACTCTCGAATCGTTTCCGTTGGGAAATATCTTCGACGTCTCCCGAAAGATACAGGGGCGTGTTCCGCGAGTCGCGAATCACCACCAGATTCACACGGACCCACACCGGCCCCCCCTGCTTGTGAATGATTTTCATTTCGAGTTTTCGGGAAGGGGCGGCCCCATCAAGCAGCTCACGAATCGTTCTCTGGATCAGTTTCAGCTCATCCGGGTGGGAAACGTCTTTCCACGACAGGGAAAGAAATTCTTTTTCACTGTATCCGGTAATGGCGCACATGGAGGCGTTCACGCGCTGAAAACGCCCGGATGCCGAGGCCAGCGTACGGCCGATAGCGGCATGATCAAACGCGCCGCGGAATCGGGATTCACTTTCGACCAGTTTTCGGAATGCCACAGCGTTGACAATACTGGCGGCCGTCTGGGAGGCCACTCCGGTCAACAAGCTGACATCGCTCTGGGTCAAGGGACTCCCCGAGCGGAGGTTGTCGATGGCGAGAATACCCAGGGATTCGTTTTCATAGACAATGGGGACGCAGATAAGAGAGCGTGCCCCGCTCTGGTGGGCAAACTCCTTGCTTTTCTCGGAGAGATCAGCTTCGATTTCGGAGATATCATCCACCAGTGACGGTTTCTGACGCCGGAACGTCTGGACAAAAATGCCCCGGGACTCCGGACGGTTCAGGTGAAAGGCCGCTTTGCGGAGCTGGGATTCATACTCGGCAGTGTAGCCGTAACCGGCAACATAATGAAGACGGGATTTTTCCCGGTTGGCCAGCATGATCATGCCCCGGTCAAATTCGAGGCGCACTTCCATCGCGGCCATCACCTTTCGGATCAGGTTATCGCGATCCATGATGGATGCCGCCGTCTGGCCGATCTCCTGGATAAGAAGCGCTGTATTGTATCGGCGGCTCAGCTCATCCAAATGTGCCTTGGCCGTATCCCCCTCCATGGCCAACGCCCGCTTCAGCTCGCTCTTTTCACGCCATTCCGCATATCCGGAAAGCGCGCCGACCAGACCGAACACGATCAATACCGGCATTGTCCAGCCGAACCCGGGCAGGGCAAAATTCAGCGAAACGACCGCCGGAACACTGATGATGAAACAGAAATTGCGTATCCGTCTCCAGAACGCCGACGGCATCCGCTCCCATTTAATAATGTAATGACAGTGGGGATCGCCTTTGTGATAACATGCGGGGTGTTCAATGGTTGCCGGTTTTCCGGTGAACAGTTCGGCCAGGGATTCGAACGTGCCGAGACGGTTGTCGCACTGGAAGGGCCTTTCGTCGATGCCGGTCTTCGGGGTCACCACAATTTCGATGGCGTTCGGCCCTTTGCTGGTGGACTCGACGGTGGCCGCCCGGCTCATGATGGTGTACATCCGTCCGAGCAGCTTGTAGGCGCCGGTGGGATTGACCAATCCCAACGCGTATTTCTTCAGGGAACCGAGGCCTTCCGCCGACGCGAAGTATCGGCCTGCCTTGTGGGGGATGTCCGGATCGCCCAGTTCCAGTGTGAGATAGTCATGAAACCGGTCGATCTGGCGTTGGGTCAGCCAGTGGGCGGGATCCTGGATTTCATAACGGCTGATGTTCGCGTAGGTGAGCAGGGAATCGATATCAAAATCCGGATAGAACTTGCCAATGAAGTCCAGGTAGTTCTTTATAATCCGGCTGCTGTAAATCGGCGTGTCGGAGTCCATTGCCTCACCGGGCCCCTGATTGAAACCGCATTGGGACGTGGTTGATGCGTGATTTCAAAGTGATGCGTGATTTCAAAGACGGATTGATGCGTGATTTCAAAGACGGATAAAACTTTTCTATATCATATCGGGGGGATTGGTGACAACCCTTTGAAAAATTACGAAAACCCGGTAAACGGGCGGATATCACCCAGAAATTTTCTTGACAACGCCAGGCCGATTCAATATTAGACGATCTTTGCAATGCCACGTGCATTGTTGTGCCGAGGTAGCTCAGTCGGTAGAGCAGGGGACTGAAAATCCCCGTGTCGGCAGTTCGATTCTGTCCCTCGGCACCATAAAACAAAGGGCTTAGCTGGTTTGGCTAAGCCCTTTGTTTTTAACGGGGAAGCATCAGGGCGTCGAAATCATCAGCTAAAATCTGCTCAGACCGCCCTCCAACCAGCACCCTTTGTTCCACTCAAGCACCTCCACTTCTGCCCAGCTGACGTCATATACGATAACACTTGAGTCTACACCCGTTTTAGCTATTCCTTTCTTGAAAAAATGAGCTCCACTAAATCTAGACATTCAACGGTTCTGCTAACCGTCAGCCATATCAATCGGTCCCATGCCACTTTATTTCGCCTCCTTTCATACCCCTGCATGTTTTGCTTTACTCGATTGTAGTCAAAGCGCGTATATTGAATTGCCATGTGCACGCAGGGGCATTTTTATGGATTGCTCACTAAAGGAAATAGCGTTCGCCTTGGATGACTTAAACATAAATGCGATTTTAGTGATATTCAGAAATCGGTAAGTAACCTGCCATCAAGTGTCCATCTGACACTTTGGGCTCTGATTTTGTACCATGCAATGAGTGTTATCGCTGATAATGCCAAATCATCCCCACAGACGTCTGGATTTTCAATTGACACAATATTCCTTCAGGTTCGGTTTCAATGCCCCACGGATGATTCCCGATAATTTGGAGGCCTTTGTCCAGTTCCCGGACGTTACCCGGGCGGGCATAAAGCAACGGCAGATTAGGCACCGAAGGGTGGATGCCCTTGATATGGCGCTTATTCTTCTTAGCATAGCTATTAATAATGTCGCCCAGACGCGGGAGGTTGGGACGGTCCCTCATCGGTGGAGCCTTGACCTTGACTACGTTGAACCGAAAATAAAGGTTCTCCTGGATGCGGCCAGCTTCGACTTCGGCTTCGATATCACAGTTGGTGGCGGAGATGATCCTATTTCCCGTATTGCGGCGATAACCGAGCAATCATTATCTACCATTTGGGTCGGCGATCATCGAGAAAGATATAAAAACAAATATCGACAGATACTTACACCGTTAGCGCGACGTTTGATAAAAGCGCCTGTCACACTCGTCGCCTCGACGGCGAGCGTCGTTCAATCCATGCCGGGAGATTACCAATGAATTTTCAATCAGCTCATCCGTGCATCGTCTCAACAGCCATTGCATCCGGGCGGCTTTTCCGCATGAGCCTCATGCTCCTGTTGGTGGGGATTGTTCCATTGACCGTGGTTTCAGTGAAAGCCGAGGACACCGATCCTGTCGCGGAAGAAACGGATCGGCTTAGCGGCACTGTTCGGCTGGCCGACCTGATCGAATATGCCTACGCACACAATCCCGCCATCGTGCAGGCCAGGGAGGCATGGCGGGCGACCGTCGAAAACCATCGGGTTGCCACCGCCTATCCGGAGCCCCAGTTGATGGTCACCTGGTATCCTGAGCCCATCGAAACCCGGCTGGGCCCCCAGGACTGGAATGCCCGAATTTCCCAGAATATTCCATTTCCCGGCAAGTTGTCCAAAGCCGGTGAACTGGTGGAAGCCGATGCCCGCATGGCCCGTCTGAGGCTGGATATGGCCGTCAAGCAGACGGTCCTGTCGGTTCGTGAATCCTTTCACGAGTTGGTCTACATTCGGCAGGCCAGAAGGATCACCGATCACAATACGGCGCTTCTGGACCAAATTCGAAAGATCACCGAAACGGCGCACGCAGACAGTCGGGCGACGCTCACCGACGTCGTCAAAGCCCAATCCCAGCGAGGCCAGCTGCAGTACGATGCGTTGCTCCTGCAGGAGCTGGAACAGACCGAGGTCACTCGCCTCAACGGCTTGTTGAACCGTCCCCCGGAAACCGCCATCGGTGATCTGCAGACAGTGGCGTTGAAGCCCCTGACTACCGATTTGGATGTAATTTATCAGCTGGTCGAAAGCAACCAGGAGGAGATTTTGGTGGCGCAAGTGGGCGTCGATAAAGGCGACACCAAAGTGGCACTGGCACGTATCCAGAACCGGCCCGATTTCAAAGTTGGCCTGTTTTACGCCGGCATCGGGGAACCCGATGTGGCCAGACCGCCTGAGAATGCAGGTCGGGACGCTATCGGCATTCAGGCTGGAATCTCCGTTCCGCTCTGGTTCGGTGCAAATAAAAGCCGAGTCAACAAGGCCATGGCCGAAAAATCGGCTGCCCGGGCCGAAAAGGAGGTTAAGATCAACATGGTCCGAACCCGGGTGCGCACCCTCTACTTCAAAACCCTCAACGCCCAGCGCATCATGGCGCTATATCAAGAGGACCTCGTACCCCAGGCGGCTCGTTCAATCGAACTCGCCGAGGTCTGGTATCGGGAAGGGGAGTCCTCATTTACAGATTTTATCGAGACCCAATCGGTCTGGTACAATTTTCAGCTGGCTCTGGCACGTGCCAGAGCGGACTACGGCATCAATCTGGCCCGGCTCGAACGGTTGGCCGGAAAAGAACTGACCGGCGAAACCGACACCGAAACCTTATCCGACGGAAAGGAGCAGCCATGAAGCGCGTGTGGATTGTCGGTGTCGGTGTTGCCCTGATGTGGACAGCTACTGAGGCATTCGGCAGCTACCGGGATTTGAAGAAAGAATTCGACGATTATTCGCCGCCCGATATGGTTGATCATCGACTCGTTTCTGAGACAGGTGCTGCCGACATCGTGGTAGACAATTTCGAGGCCGCCAAAGCGGCTATCGAAGATGCGCGGAAGCGGTGGACCGGTCTGCTGAACGAAAGAGACGCATCTGCCGCCGCCGTTTCCAAATCCTTGGCCGTATCCGCTGCGGACGACACCCAGACACTGGCGATGCTGCGGCGTCCATTTTCCATTGAGACGTTGGAGGCGCTGATCCTTCTGCGCAATCCCGCCATCCGGGGAGCCACGGCACGCTTCAGGGCTGCACTGGAAGGATTTGATCAAGTTACGCAACTGGACGAAGTTCTGCGCCAGTATGCGGCATTTTCGGAAAGCGTCATGACCGGGGTGGGGCCCATGACCGGCATGGACGACACGATCCAGATGAAGTTTCCCTTTCCCGGTGTCGCGGCGCTGAAAGGCCAGGTGGCGGAAAAGAACGTGGCCGCGGAAAAGGAGAGCATGGAGATCGTCCGCCGGGAAACCCGGGCTCAGGGGCGCAAGGCCTACTGGAACCTGCTTTACACCCATCGGGCACTGCAGATAACCCGCACCACGCTCGATCGGTTGAACCACCTGGAATCGGTGGCCACCACGCGCTACGGCGCCGGTAAAACCAGCTATCAGGACGTTGTCAAGATCCGTATCGGCCGCGAGAAGCTGGGCGAGCAGCTGACCACCCTGAAGCAGCAGCGGGGCAATCTGGAAGCCGAGTTGCTTTCGCTGATGGATCTGCCGCCGGGACATACCCTTGGCCGGCCCGATACGACTGCGCCGGACGCATCGCTTCCCCCGCTGGACGAGCTGATCCCCCTGGCCCTGGAGCGGCGCCAGGAGCTGAAGCGCATGCGGGCAATGGTGGGCAAGATGGAACGCATGGTGGAGATGGCCGAGACCATGATTCAGCCGCCCTTTACCCAGAAAGCCTCCCTTTACCGCAATGAGACGATTATGCAGGTGGGCGGTACCGCCACGAAGCCGACGTTTACTGCTGACGCCTCGCCGGCTCGGGGCAAGGGACTGCCCAAGAATGCCTGGTTCGGGACCCAGGATGCTTTCTTGAGGGAGACGCGCCTCAAACTCGACGCACTGATGGCCGAACTGGTCGATGCCGAGGCGCGCACCCGGCTGATGGTGAGAACGGGCTGGTTCGATCTGGATCGGGCGCTCAGGGAGCGGTCGCTTTACCGGGATCGCCTGTTGGAACTCTCCCAGACATCGCTTGACGTCTCCACGCGCGGGTATGAATCGGGCAACGTCTCCTTCGCCGACGTGATCGCCTCCTATACCGGGTGGTTGGATGTGAACCTGGCCAGTCAGCGCCGGAACAGCGACGTGGGTATCGCTATGGCGGAACTGGAGCGAAAAATCGGCGCGTCATTACCCTGAATCGGACGACGACCAATGACCGCGCGCAAAGCTGTCTGAAAGGAACGCAAACCATGGTTGACAAAAGGATTGTCATCGCTATTGCCGCAGCACTTGTGGGGATCGTCCCAACCCTGCCCGCAGGGAGGCCGCTCCCTGACATCCTGATACCGGCAGCGGCTCTCGCAGAAGAGGCGCTCAAGGCGGGCATGGTGGACCCCAAGACCGGCAAGAAGATCAAATACTGGGTGGCGCCCATGGATCCGACCTATATCCGCAACGAACCCGGAAAGTCGCCCATGGGAATGGATCTGGTGCCGATGTATGAAGAGGAGGGTGGCGAAAAGGAGCCGACTTCCACCATCCGCATTGATCCCGTCACCCGCCAGAACATGGGAATTCGTCTGGGACGCGTCGAGAAAAAGCGCCTGGCCAAGACCATCCGCACCTTTGGAACGATCACCTACGACGAAACCGGGCTTTACTCGGTCAACACCAAATTCAATGGCTGGATCGAAACCATGTATGTGGATTTTCTCGGGGAGCGGGTAGAGAAGGGGCAGGCCCTGTTCGACATCTACAGCCCCGATCTGCTCACCGCCCAGCAGGAATTTCTCATCGCCGCCCAGCAGCAGAAGGCTGCCAATCGCAACGCCGCCAGGGCCAGCGACCGGCTGCTGGAGGCATCTCGTACCCGCCTGGAGTACTGGGATCTCACCGATGCGCAGATTTCCCAGCTTGAGACGAAAGGGGAGATCCAAAAAACGATTACCATCTATTCGCCAGCTTCCGGTGTGGTGATCAAAAAAAACGCCCTCGAGGGCCATTACGTGAAGGCCGGTGAACATCAATACGATATCGCCGACCTCTCTACCGTGTGGGTGGATGTCGATATCTACGAATACGAACTTCCCTGGGTCCACCAGGGCATGGCCGCCGAGATGGAACTGGCCTACATCCCCGGCAAGCGCTATAGCGGCGAGGTGCTCTTCATCTATCCGTTTCTCGATCCCAAGACACGAACGGCCCGGCTGCGGCTCTCTTTTCCCAACCCCGACGACAAGCTCAAACCGGGGATGTACGCCAATGTCTACCTGCAAAGAGTGCTTCCCGGCGAGCGTCTGGTGGTCCCTCAGGAGGCCGTTATCGACAGCGGTGTGCGCAAACGGGTCTTCGTTTCCCATGGCAAGGGCCGATTCGAGGCTCGTGAAGTCACTTTGGGCGTCGAGGGCAACGATTACCTGTTCGAAGTGATCGACGGCCTCAAGGCGGGGGAGGAGATCGTTCTCTCCGGTCAGTTCATGCTCGACTCGGAGAGCCGGCTCAAAGAGGCCATCGCCAAGATGCTCGAGGCACGCACGGCAAAGCCTGACGAGGATCTGAACATGAACGATTTGACCATGGACGACGACGCTCCGGACATGAGCGGCCTGACCATGGACGACGACGCTCTGGACATGAGCGGCCTGACCATGGACGACGAAGGTCCGGTGGAGGCGCAGGGCGCGGAAAAGAACAGCCAGCCATGATCGGGAAAATCATCGAGCTGTCGATCAACAACAAGTTCCTCGTGATTCTGGCGACCGTTTTTGTCATTGCGGCAGGCATTTTCGCCGTCGCCCGTACGCCGCTCGACGCGATCCCCGACCTGTCCGACGTGCAGGTCATCATCTACACAAAATATCCCGGTCAGGCGCCCCAGGTGATGGAGGATCAGGTTACCTATCCGCTGACTACGGCCATGTTGTCGGTACCCTTTGCCAAGGCCGTCCGCGGCTTCTCCTTTTTCGGTATCTCCTTTGTCTACATCATCTTCGAAGACGGCACGGACCTTTACTGGGCGCGCAGCCGCGTCCTGGAGTACCTGAACTTTGTGGCCGGCCGATTACCCCAGGGTGTGACGCCCTCACTGGGTCCCGACGCCACGGGGGTCGGCTGGGTATACGCCTACACCCTGGGAAGTGACCGCCACGACCTGGCCCAGCTGCGCTCGATTCAGGACTGGTTTCTGCGCTACGAACTGGCCAGCGTGCCCGGCGTGTCCGAAGTGGCCTCCATCGGCGGGTACGTCAAGCAGTACCAGGTGGTCGTGGATCCCAACAAACTGCGCGCCTACAACATCCCCATCCAGAAGATCCGCATGGCCATCCAACGCAGCAACAATGACGTTGGCGGACGCCTGGTGGAGATGGGCGAGACGGAGTACATGGTTCGGGGATTGGGCTACATCAGGAGCATCGACGATCTGAATGCCGTGCCGCTGGGCGTCGACAACCGGGGGGTGCCCATTTTGCTGCGCAACGTCGCTACGGTCAGGATCGGACCGGAGCTTCGGCGGGGCATCGCTGACTACGACGGCGAGGGAGAGGTCGTGGGTGGCATCATTGTCATGCGCTACGGGGAAAACGCCCTGCAAGTGATCGACAATGTCAAGAGGCGCCTGAAGGAACTGGAGTCCGGATTGCCCGAAGGGGTCCGCGTCAAGGGCGTCTATGATCGATCGGGGCTCATTCTGCGTGCCGTCAACAACCTGAAGATCACGTTGATCGAGGAAAGCGTCATCGTCGCCATTGTCTGCATCATCTTTCTCTTTCACTTCCGCAGTGCACTGGTGGGGATTTTCACCCTGCCCGTGGGGGTTTTGTTCAGCTTCATCATCATGGAGCGTCAGGGCATCAACGCCAATATCATGAGCCTGGGCGGTATCGCAATCGCCATCGGCGCCATGGTGGACGGGGCCATCGTCATGATCGAAAACGCTCACAAGCATATCGAGCACGAAGGGGGGAAAAAGCCCCATTGGGAATTGATCACCGACGCATCCAAAGAGGTGGGGCCGGCGCTGTTTTTCTCCTTGCTGATCATCGCGGTGAGTTTTTTGCCGGTGTTCACCCTGGAAGCCCAGGAGGGCCGGCTGTTTCGCCCCCTGGCCTTCACCAAGACCTACGCCATGATGGGAGCGGCCCTTCTGGCAATCACCATCGTTCCCATTCTGATGGGCTACTTGATCCGGGGCAGGATCCGCCCCGAACACGAAAATCCTGTCAACCGCTTTCTGATCCGGGTCTACCATCCCATCATCAAGGTGGTGCTCAGGAAAAAGGGCCTCGTATTGATTACCGCCGGGATCATACTGGCCCTGACCCTGATTCCGATCAAACGCATGGGATCCGAGTTCATGCCGCCCCTGAACGAAGGCGATCTGCTCTATATGCCCACCACCCTGCCGGGCATCTCCATCACCAAGGCCAAGGAACTGCTGCAGCAGACCGATCGCATCATCGCCTCGTTTCCCGAAGTGGAACACACCTTCGGTAAAATCGGACGTGCGGACAGTGCCACCGACCCGGCGCCGCTCAGCATGATCGAAACGACGATCACTTTGAAGCCGGAATCCGAATGGCGCGAAGGCATGACCATGGAAAAGCTGATCGGCGAGCTGGACAAGGCCATCCAGTTTCCCGGTCTGACCAATGCCTGGACCATGCCCATAAAGACCCGTATCGACATGCTCTCCACCGGTATCAAGACGCCGGTGGGCATCAAGATCATGGGCGAGGACCTGAATGTGCTCAACGATCTGGGTGAACAGGTGGAGGCCATCATGCGCGAAGTCCCCGGAACTTTGAGCGTCTATGCCGAGCGGGTCACCGGCGGCAACTTTCTCGATTACGAAATACGGCGCGAAGACGCCGCCCGCTATGGGCTCACCGTGGGGGACGTCCAGGACATCATCATGACCGCGGTGGGGGGCATGAATATCACCCAGACCGTGGAGGGGCTGGAGCGCTATCCGGTCAATCTGCGATACGGAAGCGAACTGCGGGACACGCCGGAAAAACTGCGCCGCATACTGGTGCCGACGCCCACCGGCGCCCAGGTCCCCATCGCCCAGGTGGCCGATATCCGCATCGTCAAGGGGCCGCCGGTGGTCAAGAGTGAAAACGCCCGCAACAGCGCATTCGTCTATGTGGACCTTTCCGGTATCGACGTGGGTACATACGTCAAGGCCGCCCAAAAGACGGTGAAGGAAAAATTGGCCTTGCCGCCGGGTTACAGCCTGGTGTGGAGCGGCCAGTACGAATACATGGTGAGGGCCCAGAAACGGTTGATGATCGTCGTGCCCATGACCCTGCTGATCATCTTTATTTTGCTCTATTTCAACTTCAAAAACATGACCGAAAGCCTTCTGGTGATGCTCAGCGTGCCCTTTTCGCTGACCGGCGGTTTCTGGCTCATGTACCTTCTGGGATACAACATGAGCGTAGCAGTCGGTGTGGGATTCATCGCCCTGGCCGGCGTGGCGGCGGAAACCGGCGTGGTCATGCTGATCTATCTCGATATCTCTTACCGCAAATTCAAGCAGAGGTTTGGTCGCCGATTCAGCCGCAGCCATCTCTACGCAGCCATTGAAGAGGGGGCGGCCTTGCGGGTGCGGCCCAAGATGATGACCGTCGTCGCCATAATGGCTGGATTGGCGCCGATCATGTGGAGCCATGGATCCGGTTCCCAGGTGATGAAACGGATCGCGGCGCCGATGATCGGCGGTATGGTGAGTGCCACCATTCTTACCCTGATCGTCGTACCCGTCATTTACGCCTTGTGGAAAGGATGGCGGCTGTCGAAAGATGGCGGTGCAGAGCCAGATTCGGAAACTTAAGAAACGAGATACCGAGCCGCCATTGTTGAAAAGTCTTCGGAGGCAACCAACTTGGATTTAACGGCAGCGGTCTTGTTTAACCTTCCGCCGACATGGCGGCATTATTTAACCTTGGAGGAATTATAATGAAAACGCGTACACTTCTCATTGCAGTGTTGATTCTCTCCCTCATGGCCATCCCGGCCACAGCCATGAAGGGGCACGACAGCTACGGTTCCAAAGGCCATGACATGGCCGCCGACGAAAAGATGGATCATTCCGGGATGGGCGGCACCTACAAGCACATGGCCTCGGGAGGAGGACTCGATGCGGAGTTCCAGGTCATGAGTCTGGCCAGCATGAACATGACCTCGGACAAGGGAGAAACCCACCACATCATGGTCAATCTAAAATCCGCGGACAGTAGCGAGCCGATCAAGGATGCCATCGGTAAAATTAAAGTCATCGCCCCGGATAAGAGCGAACAGGAGAGCCTCCTCAAAAACTACAGTGGCATCCTGGCCGCCAACTTTACCTTCAAAGCGCCGGGAAAATACGGCGTCATCTGCCTGCTGAAAAATAAAGACCAAAAGCAGGTGTTCAAATTCTGGTACCCTCACCAGTAATTGCCGGGTTCTTGCCCAAATAATCGTTGAACTGCTGGGTTTCTGTTGCTAGTGGTCCATAAACCGCTTTGCACCGTGCTGTTGACGAAACCCACGAGGTTATCACCGCGACCACGGTTACCTCCGCATCGGTCAATGAAGCCAATTTAATGGCCCCGCTGTTAAACGCGCACAAGAGAACCATGGGCAAAATGGCCCGGGTGTGCGTGGCAGACAGCAAATACGGCACCATCGGCAATTACCTGGCCTGCTACGATATGAAGGTAAAGGGGCATTTTGAATCAATTGAAAAAGCCCATCGTGGCCATGGAGTCAGAAAAGGCATATTGCCGAAGGAAAGCTTTATCTACCGTAGGCAAAGCGATTCTTTTATCTGCCCGGAGGGAGAAGAACTCAAGCGCAGAAACTTTAACAAAAATCGCCAACAGTTCGAATACATGGCCTCGATGAAAACCTGCGGTAAATGTCACCTGTTGGATCAATGCACGCGCAGTAAAACCGGCAGATCGCTCAAGCGCCATTTGCGACAGAACGAATTAGATATCATGCTCGAGCACGCCGGGTCGAAACAGTCCCAAAAAGATATCCGTAAACGCCAGCATCTGATGGAACGCTCTTTTGCCAGAGGCAGCCGGTATGGGTTTAAGCGGGCCCGGTGGCGACGGCTTTGGCGCGTTAAGATCCAAGAGCTGTTAACGGCCACGGTTCAAAATATACTGGTCTATGTTCGGTATGCCAAAGATCGTAGGAGCCGAGCGGCGGCAGGATTGCGGATCAGCACCACCTCTGCCTCTGTCAGTTGGTACCGACGCAATCTAATGCGACTCAGATCGCAATTGAATCATGCTCCCATGTTGGTTGAAAGAGCATGCGTCATGGAGCTAAAGACGGCTCGATAAAACCGGTTCGGGCAACAGCCCGGCAAGACCTGATCCCGTTCTCTGACAGTGTTGATTCTTTCAAAACGTGTCCTATCCTTTCCTTTGTATCCCAAAATCCTCAGATATAGATGGCTGCAACGACTCCGCAATGAATCCTCTACAGGAGGGCGATATGGCAATCATTCGTCTTTTCTTGTCCTACGGCATGTTGCTTCTCAGTATGCTGCCGGCGGTTGTGCCTGCAACTACACAAGCGGCCCTGATAACATTTAATTTTGAAGCGCCGGTGACCTCCTCCTTCAATGCCCCCGGCATCACCGACGAGGATATCATCACCGGGAGTTACACCTTTGACGATGCGACAGCCGGTGTCTTTACCCCGAAAGACTTCCCATTCGAACCGGATACAACCCTCTTTGCCGGGGCCGTGACATCCGTTTCTGCGACGGTGAACGGAAACACATTATCCGGCACGTCGGGAGATATCCGTTTCGACGATTACGGGGAATCCCCTCTCGGATTCGGTTTCGGCGACGATCTGTACGAGGTTGAGGCCACGCTGACTTCCGGGGACATCGGCGGTATCGCCGCCACCAGCTTCATCCTGTCCGTCCCGTATCCCTATGACACCGACCCGAGTCCCGTGCTCGGCGCTGTTCCTCCCACGCTGACAGGCACAGTGTTTCCATCTGTCAGCATTTTTTTGGATGGCGGCAATATAATCGCGGATCTCACGCTGCTGGAGTCGGCCGCCGGCACACCGGTACCCCTGCCCCCCAGTGTGCTCTTCCTTACCGGCGGACTGGTTATCTTCGGTGTTTTCAGACATCGTCGCGTGTTTGAAGACAGGTTCACATAAGATATACACATAAGCCGAACTCAAAGAACCGGAACCCCTGGGCCAGCAGGATTCCGGTTTTTCTTTTTCCGGCAAGAAATGAGCAGGCCGTCGTTCCCGCTTGGGGAGAGAAAAGGCGCTGCAGATCAAACCATTGGCGCGATCCGTCAATGATGTTTCATTGGTTTGTGTTACGTTGAGTTCTTCGAAAACCATCGTCTGGGGCGGCATCCTGAATCCTGGTAATGGCAGTATCGTCACGAGGGGAAGCATTATGGACACCGTGAAAAATCCGGAAAACGACGACCAAAAAATGATCGAGACAGCAGAAAAAATTCTGGTCACGCCTCTTTCCCACATGGAGTTTTACGTACAGATGTTTCTTGAAGGATTTGGCAGCCAGCCCCGGATCACCGAGCTGGTAGCCGAATGGATGGCCCAGGGCAAGACGGTCATGGATGAATGTCGCAGGATCAAGTTAAATGGTTCTTCTCCAAATTAGTTGGAGAAGAGGGTCCAAAGATTTGGGGCTTCGCTTTTACAAGCTACGACCCCACGAGTCGACCCCACAGGCAGGGGGTCACGTGTTTGTTTATAGTGGTTGTCCTAAATATGTTCCGTTTGCAGACATATGGAAACGATGACCGCAGAGTCGCAGAGGACGCAACGGAACTGTATGTTTCCCAGAATCCATGAGAGGGGGATTCAGGGAAAGAGCCCCAGCGACATATTTAATTTATATGTATTTTTCCAAGTGAGCAGAGCGAGTCGAAGGGTTAGCCCGCCTGTCCTGAGCCTGCCGAAGGGTTAGCCCGTTAGCCGGTTGGCCGGTTGGGTCAAGATACAAGTTTCAAGATTCAGGATACATGATTAAGGGGACTGCTGGCGATCAATGAGCTCTCGATCTCTTTTGGGTGCATCTTGTATCCTGCAGCTTGCATCTGTTCTTTTCATCTTTCAGCCTTCAGCTTTCAGCTCCAATCCCTGTCCCCTGAAACCTGAAACCCGACACCTTTCCTCTGCCATCCGACCCGCCAAAGGCGGGCAAGCCTCTGACTTCAAGCATCCAGCATACAGTATCGAGAATCCAGCTCTCCAAATCTCCTAACCCCTGTATCTTGTATCCTGGATCCTGCATCCCGTTTGCCTACCTGTCCTGAGCTCAGTCGAAGGGAGGGTCTCGAAGGGCAGCGAAATGCAAAATTAAAATCTACTCTGCGACCTCGGCGCCTTTGCGGTAATAGCTTGATCGTAAAAGGAATCGGAACGGAATTCTGAAAATCGCTATAGATGGGGTTTTGAGACCACTTATAGACGAGGTTCAGGATTTCCTCCTCCCATTCCTCCAGCAGACCCAGATCGGCGGCCAGGTCCAGCACGGTATAGCGGTCGCGGATCCAGCGGGCGTATCGGTAGGCAAAGGTCAGTTCCTCCCGTGAGATTCCCAGATCGGCGGCCCGCCAGAGAGCGCCGGCAGCCCGGAGATGGGAGCGGGAGTCGGCCGCAGGGATCACCGCCGGACCCACCGCATTCCGGAATTTCTCCCAGCAGGACAGAATGTTCGACCGTCGCTGCCGGAGGGCTGACCCATCGAGATACTTCCGCCGGGCAAACGGCAGTACGGCGTCGGCCAGATCACGGAAGTACTTCCGAATAAAGGCGTCAAAGTCCGCCGGCGTTTCCGCGACGGGTTGACTTTCTTTCCGGCGGCGAAGCGCGTCGACATCCAGGGCCAGCAATTTCTCATACAGCCCCAACGAGATCAAGGTCGCCACACCGGTCTGCTCCCCGTGCAGGGCCGTGGATCTCCCGCGCCAGTGGGCGGTCATATCCCACAGATGGCTGATAAGATGCTCGCCGCCCGATGCCGGGGAACTGGAGCCGGCCAGCACCATGGAGAGCCCCGAACGGAGCAGCGCCTCGATCAGCACGGATAGCCCTTCGGGGCTGTTGGCATTGATACGGGCCGCTTCGGCGATACAGCGGCTGACGGCCGCTTCGGCTACGGCTGCCGAAAACCCGCAGAAGTACTCGCCGAACAGATGGTGGCCCACCAGCCAGTCGGCCGTGGACGCATTCTTGGAAAGCAGATCGCCGAATCCGGCCGCAGCCATCCGTGCCGGCGCCGTGGACAGAATCTCAGGATCGGCGATAATCGCCACCGGCGGCCGGCAGGGTTCGGTGATTTTGACGCCCTGATCGGTCAGCGCTGAAATCGCCGACGGATAGCCGTTCATGCTGGCGGCGGTCGCCACGGTGATCAGCGGACAGTCGATTACCGTGGCCGCCGATTTGCAGATATCGTTGATGGTGCCCGACCCCACCGCCAGCAATCCGGCCGGGCGATGGCCTTTAATGGCGAGAACCAGCGCATCCACCGATTCCCGATCGGCATGGGCCGGCTCCGAATCGGGATCGACCCGATGAATGTCGACCGGCCGGCCGCTTTCCCGCAACATGGTGACCGCGGCTTCCCCGGCCGCAGGCCAGGTGTTGCCATCGGCGGCACACAGAACCGAGCCATTGGGAAAAAAACGGTCGACCATCCGGGTCAGGTGCTCGAGCGCCCCTGACTGAATAGTCGCTTCCAAGGTCGGAACCCGATGAACTCGACCGCAGGGGCAGTCGACGGTCTCGCTTCCGAGAAGTTCTCCCAGGCGTGCCTGGGCCATATCTAGACGCATTCTTGGGGCTCCTCTACCCCGAGCATGGCATGACATCTTTTCCCGATAAGGGTTCTCTATCGGGTGCGCTGTCCAGGCGATATCAGAACAAGATCATGCATTTTTCCGGATGCAACACCAGGTAGAGCTCCTGTCCCTCTTGCTGGGGCATGTGATGGGACACCTGCACCCGGATCATGGTGCCGTCCAGGCTTATGAAGAGGTACAAAAAGTTTCCCAGGTACGCTTTGTGGGCAAGGGTGCCTTTATACATGTTTTCCCTGCCCTGGGGCGGCTCCGCAAACACGTCCACGTCCTCCGGGCGTATGGATGCGAACACCTTTTCCCCGGGCTGCACCGAAGCCGACGCACCGGACCTCCGGCACAGCATCCTTTCGCTGAACCCGGTCCGAACGGTGACCGTTTCCGAGTCCTGAAGAACCCCTTCGACTTCAGCTTCTATAAAGTTCATGGTACCGATAAAGTCGGCGACGAATTTGTTGGCGGGTTTCTTGTAAATGTCCTGCGGCTTGCCGATTTGCATCACGTTTCCCGCTTCCATAACGACGATCCGGTCGGAAATCACCATGGCTTCGGCCTGGTCGTGGGTGACATATACCGAGGTGATCCCCATCCGTCTCACCAGACTCTTGATTTCGAATCTCAGCCCTTCTCTCAGCTTGGCATCCAGATTACTCAGGGGCTCGTCCAGCAGCAGCACCTTCGGGTTGCTCACCAGGGCCCGGGCCAGGGCCACCCGCTGCTGCTGCCCGCCGCTCAACTGTGCCGGGTACCTGGCTTCCAGGCCGCTCAACCCCACCAGTTCCAACACCTGATGCACCCTGTCCCGGATCTCTGGTTTGGGAACTTTCTGTATTTTCAAACCGTAGGCGATATTGCTGAACAATTTCATGTGGGGCCATACGGCATAGTTCTGGAACACCATTCCGATGCCCCTTTTTGACGGCGGCACAAACCCCTGGGAAAGCATCGGTTTACCGTCGATAACGATATCCCCCTCCTCCGCTTTTTCCAGCCCGGCGATGCAACGCAGTGTAGTTGTTTTACCGCATCCGCTCGGGCCGAGGAGTGTCAGCATTTCTCCTTTATTGACTTCCAGTTGAATGCGATTTACCGCCACGACCTTTTTATAGCGCTTGTAGAGGTTTTGGATCTCGATATATGCCATGGATCTTGTCTCCTTACTTGCCTTCGGCGCCCCAGGCGGCTTTGAGAACGCCGCCTCCGATTCTGGATATGATGAGCAGCAGAATGAACGTGATCACGATCATTAAAAACGCCATGGCGGCGGCGATTCCGAATTCCATGCCGCGGTGCCAGTTCAAATAGATGCCGATCGGCAAGGTCTCCCACCCGCCTTTGTACAGGAACACGGCGGTCGATATCTCCTGGAACGCCATGATGAAAAACATCACGACCCCGACAAGAACCCCTTTGAGCAGCAACGGCAAGGATATACTGAAAAACGTTCTGAGTTTACCCGCACCCGACACCTCGGAGGCTTCCTCGAGGGAAGGGTCCAGCTGCAGGTAGGAGGAATGCGCCATCCGCAGGAAGTATGGAAGTCGCCGTGCAAAGAGGGCCAGCGGCATGATGATCCAGTATTGGGCCAGGGGGATGCCTTCCCAGAACGAAAGCAGATAGCTCACACCGATTGCGATACCCGGAAAGGCCAGCATCAGGGTGATCACAAAGTCGAGGGCATCTTTTCCGGGCACACGGGTGCGGACGATGAGATAGGCCACCGGAAGCCCGAAGGCGATCCCGAAGATCAAGGCGATCCCGCTGTAAAGGAAGGAGTTTTTGATCAAAACCGGGCTTTCCAGAAGGATCAGCCTGAAATTTTCGAGGGTCCAGTAGGTCGGCAGGGGTTCGAAGACCCACCGTCTGGAAAAGGCGGCCAACCCAAGCACAATCGGAATCAGGAGAACGAGGATGGCGACAAGCACCATGTAGATATACGCGCCGACTTTAACGGGCGCGCTCGGTTCGATCACTCTGCCTTCGGACGTCGTTCCTTTGGAAAGACCCGTATACTTTTTTCTCTCGACCCACCACCTGGCAAGCAAAAAGAGAGAAATGCATACAATGGAAGACACGACCACCGCAACGATCCCCATGTACTTTCGGTGTAGATCTGTAAAATGATAGGCGATGTTGAGATACGATATGGAGGGTAGAAAATCGACCTGGCCCAGAATCAACGGCGTGAGCCAGTCGGTAAACGGCCACAGAAATACAAGGACCGCACCGGCCAGATAACTCGGGGTGCAGAGCGGCAGGGTGATGGTGAAAAACCTGCGATATCCGCTTGCCCCCTCGACTTCGGCGGCTTCTTCGAAGGATGGGTCTATGTTCGTGAAACCCGCCGAAAGGCCAAGGACAATGAACGGGAGCATGTGCAGGGATTGAATAAACACCAGCCCGTGCAACCCGTAAATGAAATTGATGGGGATATCGATCAGCCCGATTTCCATCAGGATCAGATTCAACGTCCCGTATTTGCCAAAAAAGATGATAAACGCGAACACTCCGGCAAATGCGGGCAGAACGATCGGCAGCAGGATCAGGGCGGTAAAAATTGTCTTCCCCCGGTGGCGATACCTTGCCAGAATGTACGCCAGGGGAACCCCGAACAGGGTGGTGGTCAGGAGCACCAGGGTACTCAGCAGCAGCGTGTTGGCAAAGGTCTTGAAGTAATAGGTGTCCTTGAAGAATTCCAGGTAGTTGCCGATGCCCCAGCCGCCGGTTTCGGCGATCTTGAAACTTTCCACCACCAGAATGGACAACGGAAAGATCACAAGAAAGGCAACGACCAGCCACAGGGCTCCTGCTAAAATTAGATTGCCGCGAGACATAGCGCACCCTTGGGAGGTCTATCTGCGATTCCGGATTAACATTGCGTAAACCCCGTAGCGTGTTGGAGCGCTTCGGCAATTCCGCCGCCGGGGTAGCGGGCGGCCTCCAATGCGTCCTCACTAGTGACCTGCGACGCCTTTAACCGTGTCGAAGCGGTAAAGAGAGGGGGTAACATGACGCAATTCCGAGTTAAGCCCCCGTAGTTTTCGGCGGGGAACTTCATTGGTTCACGGACCTGGTATCCCGGACGTGGCATCGTCCGGGATAGCCCGAATATTGCATGAAATCTTTTCAGCATTTAGCTGAAAAGAAACGATATCGAAGCGCTCGTGCAATGATGAGTCTTTTCGGCAAGAATACAATTGATCATCTTCAATATTCAGAAAAGACTCTGAAAAGATTTCACCCTACGGGCCAAACGGAGGCTTCCATGGCCGGCGTTATTCGAGGCTCGCGGTAGGTCGACTACAGCTTCGCCTCGTAGTAAGCAACGCATCGCAAAGCGAGGCGTCTTGGCGTTATTAAGACGCCAAGGGGCACGTCAGTGCCTGTGTAACCCCGTCAGGAACTGCCTTGGCCATATAAACCTCCGTTTGGTGCAATGTCCGGGATAGCGCCTGCCCGTTTGAGTCTTCATGAAACGTCGGAACGTGACTCCCTTCGGAAGAGCCCGATCAGTGAACCCATAAAAGCAGGTTTTCAGGGCGAAATCAGATAAGCGCGGGCCTGCGACGCCGTCAGGCGGGCGGCCGCGTAATTGCCATCGATCTCGAAGAGTTTTCTGGCGTCTTTTATTTTCGCCTCAGCCTTTTTCACGTTCATTTTCTGGGCCTTGGCTGCGTTGATTTCTCCCTCCACTTCCTCGATCAGGAACAGACTGCTCTTCAGCTCGCCCCACTTTCGGTAGATTTCGTACTCATACTTGCGGTTGACCTCGTCCCATCGTTTCGTTGCGAGATCCAGGTCATATTCGATGAAGTCGACGTTGAGATCCCAGAACGAGTCGACCCCCAGCGCCTTTGCGGCATGCGTGGCCATGCCCACGCCTTCTTTTTCCCACGCTGAGAATTTAATGTCCGTCCGGGCTGCGAAATAACGTCCCTCCAGCACGTATTTTTGCCCTTCATCGCTGAACAGCCAATCCAGAAAGATTTTGCCGGTTTTTTCGTTGGGTGCACCTTTCAGCAACGCGACGGCTTCAGGAACCAGAATCGTTTTTTCCGGAAGCAGATCACGGACGGGAAATCCGTCTTTGCGCGCCGCCATGGCGTTCATCTGCGGCTGGGCAACCCCGATGGGGACCTCGCCACGCGCCACCAGCTGGGTTGTATCTGTACTGCCGGTGGAAAACCGGGCCAGCTGGGCCGCCAGCAGCCTGAGATATCTCAAGGCTTCCTCTTCGCCGAACGCCTGCATGAGAATTTCTATGGTCTCATGCATGGTTCCGGAGGCGTAGGGCAGCGTGTGGACGATGTTGCCCCGGTATATGGGGTTTAGCAGATCATTCCACGTTTTAGGGGGCGGCAGCCGCAGTTTTTTCAGCACCTTCTCATTATACAGATTTGGTGACGATCCAGGGGGCAAAGCAGGTCCAGTAATCATCTTTGTCCTTTACCTTCATGCCGTGCCATCCCGCAGGGACCTTGTCCCAACCCTTCGGCTGGTAGGGGACGATGAGTCCTTCCTGCTTCAGAACTTCATGGGCCGGGGCGCCGGCACCTAAGAAAATGTCGGCATCCGGCTTGCCTTTCCATGCCCGGACTTTATCCACGCAGACCGGCCACCCGCCCGGCCTCACGAAGGTGATTTTCACGTCCTTGCCGTAGGTTTTCTTATAGTAGTCCTTGAAGCCTTTGGTCAGGCTGGCGGACAGTTCCTTGTAAACAGGGCCGACCCAGCCGAGCCTGTCCGCGGCCTGGGCCTGTCCCTGGAAACCCGGCAAAAACAGCAATGCCGCTACAAGGGTTGTAAACATCGGGATGGTCAAGATATGCTTCCTCATGACTGTCTCCTTTCTCCTGAACCTGTCATTAGTGGACGATATCTGAAAACCTGAACTCACCTCCTTTATAAAGCGGTTTCTGACGAAAGGGTCGTATGAGATTTTTTGACGCTTGTGTGATAATATCTATAGATTGAGAACAATCCTGGCGGGTCGGATGGACTTCAAATCCGCTGCGGGTCATGAGCCGAGCCCTCTGAAAGGTTTGGAACATGAGCGCGTGAAACGTCTCGAAACGTGAGCATCCCCGAAACCAGGGGGTTTTATCGCATTGGCGAACTTGGATGGGAACGGAATGGATAGAATCCGATAAGACTCAATATACGAACTGCACGATTTAGGTCAAACAAAATTGTATCTGGAAGAACAATCAACGGATCCATGTGCTCATGGAGGACATGAACCCTATTGAGGGTGCACAGTTACAAGGGCATCACCGCACCGTGAATTGGGCACGCCGGCTTCGGTTCTGAACTGCCTTCTGTGTATTTTCAATGAAATTTCAGAAAAATGTTTCTGAAACTCCATCCTGTGGCAGGGCGAAATGGACGGAATGACCTGGAAAGTGGAGGAAAAAAGAGAACACCCCCGATTTGCCTGTTATGAGGAAGTCGTCATAACGGTAAATGATCAGTCCTATTCGGGTGTCATGCTGAATATCAGCAACGGGGGATTTTTTGTCCTGACCCACCTGCCCTTATCCCCGGGTGATTCTGTTGAAGTCAGCTACTTTTCCCGCACCAGACATGACGCCATCACCTATGATGGTACGATCGTTCGCCGGGAAACCAGTGGCATCGGAATCCGTATCTGATCTGTTGGGAAACGACCGGCCGTAACAAAAAATTTAGGATCATCTCCCGATTGGTTGTCGTTTTTAAATACATAAACGCTGGAAATCCGACTTGCGTGGATGTGATCCATGAGGGTCCAAGGGGTCAAGGATTCAAGGGGTCAAGTGAAAGGCTAAAAATCTTCAAAGAGTTAATGGAAGGAAAACAAACCCTTGACCCCTTGGATCCCTGGATCCTCTTCTCCCTCTCATGGGGAGAAGAACCAAAACTTGTAACACCACGTGGTGCCGATCAATCGGACCGCCGCTTCGTGTGTCAGGATACCGGTGTTAATCAATAAATCATAATGCGCCGGCACCCCGGTATCCTGTTTGAAGGTGTTTCGGACAATGGCCTTCCGTTTCTCCTCCCGTTTCCGAATCCGTTTTTCAGCAAATGATGCCATGTAACGTATATCCTTCCCCTCCTGCTTTCATACAACCGGGTCCACGAACCACACTCTCTGGCGCATCGCGGTTTATCCTGCCCGGGCAATGGTTGTGTGGGCCAATATTTAAAAGAATTGAAAAATTCCTGTACAATGGTTAGATGACTCTTTCAAGGTTTCCTGAAGGGGTGAGAGAATATAACAACCCAATGCGGCATCGGTACCATGTTCCGCATATCCGGAATGTGGCCGACAGGGCATTTGATATGTGAGCAGATGCAGGATAGGCAGTACCGCCGGACTCCGGACAATGAAGATCAAGCAAGCCACACCACTGACCGAGCAGAAATGGGTGAACCTGTTTGATGTCGCCTATGAGGGGAAGGACGGGCGTCTCAAATCGTGGCAGATTGCAACCCGGCATGGAGCGCCGAAATGCATATCCGGTGACTTTGTCCCGCCGGACGCCGTTGTCATCGTGCCATTTCATGTAGAACGTGGCCAACTTGTCATCACCCGGGAGTACCGGGTGCCGTTGGCCGGGGTGGAGTATGGGTTCCCGGCGGGACTGGTCGACCATGGTGAGACCCTCCAGGAAGCGGCGATACGGGAACTGCAGGAAGAAACCGGACTTGCGGTGACGCGAATCTTAAAGATCGGGCCGCCGGTGTATTCTTCTGCAGGGATGAGCGATGAATCGGTCTCAATGGTATATGTCGAGTGTGCCGGAGAGGTAAGTACGGCCGGAAACCAGGCATCCGAGCAGATAGAGGTGCTGTTTGTTTCCCCGACAGACGCCGCTCGTCTGTGTCGGAACCCGGCGCTGAAATTCGATGCCAAAGCATGGCTGGTGCTAACCGCCTTTGCTGAGGAGGCCATGCCGTTTCAATCATCGCCGGAAGCCCGGTGATGGCACGGCATCTCTTCAGGCAGCGATATTGAAACACAGTTAAGATCCCGAGGATTCCATAAGCGGACGATCGATGACCTGTCTCGGTGGTTGCAAACTGCCGGAGGACGCCCTAGTATAACGGTTGAAACAATAATTCTCGATCACGGAGGCGGGTATGGTCGATTCCTGTGAAGCGAAAGAAAAAGATCTGAACCTTCTATGTCCGGGCTGCAATTATAAGCTGCGTCGAGTTCGAAAATCGAGATCCAACGAATGCCGGGAACTCATCTGCCCGGGATGTGGGCATGTGTTTTCAGACGATGATGTGGAAGACTTTGATGAAGCAAAAGACTGACCCCTCGCGGCGATATCCTATAACCGCCGGGGGATACCCTGGCCCGTTAACATACCAGAGGAATTCCGTCGTGAGAACGACCTGTGCAGCCCTGGTGGCCGTACTATATGTGATCATTGCGGTCTTTCCGGCCCATGCCATGATCTGTTCCACAAGAATGGTGGAACTGGGTGATTTCAAGTTTGAGGTGGTGGAAAAGTGCGGGGAACCGAAGTTTGCCGAAATCGTCGGGTATGGATTGAACCGCCGGGGCGACAGGGAGATGAAAGTGGAACAGTGGGTGTACGGACCGCTCAGGGGAATCTATTACATTCTGACCTTTCAAGGAGGGCGGCTAAAAAAAATCGAGACGCGCATCAAAAGGCCCTAACCCACGCCTTGCATAACATTTTTTGAGTACCTGGCAACAGATCCGGAGAACAGCAATGCCGATTTACGAGTTTTATTGTGACCAGTGCAATACCATTTTCAATTTTTTTTCCAGAGCCGTAAATACGAGTAAAATCCCGAACTGCCCCAAATGTGAGCATCAGAAACTGACCCGGCAGGTATCTCTATTCGCCGTAACCGGAAAAGCCAAAGAAGATGGCGATCTCGACGATCTGCCCATCGACGAGACCAAGATGGGACGCGCCATGGAAGTCCTGGCCAGGGAGGCCGACCGCATCGATGAGAACGATCCCAAGCAAGCGGCCAACCTGATGCGGAAACTGACCGGTATGACCGGACTCGAGCTCGGGGCAAACATGGAAGAGGCGCTGCAGCGAATGGAGCGGGGCGAAGACCCGGAGCAGGTCGAGGCTGAAATGGGAGATTTACTGGAAGAAGAGGAACCCTTTCTGCTTCCGGGCGGGAAAAGAAAGGGAGGGGGCATGGCCAAACCGGCTCCGAAAAAGGATGATACTCTGTACGAACTGTAACATGAACACGGTAGCGCATCACTATCCGGTGAGATCATGACACGGGACATATGGGATCGCATGGAAATCCGGCAGGGTGACATTACCCGACTCGATGTCGATGCCATTGTCAATGCCGCCAACAGGTCCCTGCGGGGAGGTGGAGGCGTTGACGGGGCCATTCACCGCGCCGCCGGCCCCGAGCTGCTCGAGGAATGCAAAACCATCGGGGGCTGTCCCACCGGTGAGGCCCGCATCACCAAAGGGTACCTTTTGCCGGCCAAATACGTTATCCACACGGTCGGCCCGATCTACCGGGGGCGCCCCAGCGACAGTCAACAGCTGTTGTCGTGCTACCGCAACAGCCTGGAACTCGCGGTGCAGCACAGATTATCCGCCATCGCGTTTCCGGCCATCAGCTGCGGCGTCTACGGATATCCGATCCGGGAAGCCAGCCGTATCGCCATCGACACCGCGGCCCGCTTTCTGGAAAACCATTTATCCATTGAAAAGGTGATCTTCATTCTCTTTTCACCGGAAGATTCCGGCATCTATCGCTCCACAATGGACCGGTTATCGCCCGAATATTGACAATTTGGATCAATATGGTTAAAATTCTTTTTACTCTATCGGCCTGAACTCTGGTCTGCTCCGGCAGGCCATTATTATTGAAGGAGGACGACATGCTGGAAGTGACCCCGGCGGCTACAGAACAAATCACCGCCTATTTTGATGGAAAAGAGGTTCAACCGATCCGTATCTTTCTCAACGAAGGCGGCTGAGGCGGCCCCGGATTGGCAATGGCTCTGGACGAGCCTCAAGAAAATGATGAAAAATTTGACATTGATGGCTTTCAGTATCTGATCAACAAAGAGTTCCTCGAAAAAGCCCAACCCATCAAGGTCGATTTTCTTGTCCACGGATTCAAGCTCGACTGCGGGATGGATTTCAGCGCAGGATGCTCCCGCTGCGGCACAACAGGCTCCTGCTGCTCGACCTGACACGGTCCTAAATTCAGAAAAAAGAGGCGGCACGTACCATGGGTGCCGCCTCTTTCGTTTGCGGTTCTTCTCCTGATGAGCAGGAGAGCTATAGCGTTTGTCAGACAAACGTTCCGGCCTGGCCTGATCCGTGTTTCCGCGGTCCTGTTGACTCCAGCAAGACACCGTGTTACCTTTTCAACATAAAATTCAACTATTTGAAAAAATAGAGAAAATAGCGATGACCGGTGGCCACCCGGAGGGTGGGGCATCCGGTATGTGTTGGCCTGACCAAGACGTAAAGGAGGCTGGTCATGAATTATTTTATTTCCGGCGCCACCGGATTCGTGGGAACCCATCTTTGCCGACATTTGCTCGACACCGGCCATGATGTCACTGGAGTGGGTGCCCGGCCAGAGCACCGTCACATCGATCATGACCGGTTCCACTACATTTCGGCGGACACAACCGAGCCGGGTTCATGGCAGGATGCTGTGAAACACGCCGATGCCATTATAAATCTTGCCGGAAGAACCATATTCAACCGGTGGACGACGCAGTACAAGATCACCATTTACGACAGCCGTATTCTGACAACCCGAAACATCGTGAATGCCCTGCCGGAGGACCGGGAGGTCGTTCTGTGCAGCACTTCGGCCGTGGGGTACTATGGGAATCAGGGAGACAACGTTCTCACCGAGGACGCGCCGGCCGGAGATGATTTCCTGGCCCGTTTGGGCGAGCACTGGGAGAGAGAGGCCCTGGCCGCGGAAGACAAGGGCGCTCGGGTTGTTTTGGCCCGATTCGGTATTGTGCTGGGCCGTGGCGGCGGAGCGCTCGAAAAGATGGTTCCGGCGTTCCGGATGATGGTGGGCGGCCCTATCGGGGACGGGTTGCAGTGGTTCCCCTGGATCCACATGGACGATGTAACCGCTGCCGTCGACTTTGTCGTCGCAACGGATTCCGCAAGGGGTCCCTTCAATTTTTGCTCTCCCAACCCGGTCCGGAATCTGGATCTGGCAAGAACATTGGGGGATGTTCTGAACCGGCCGGCGGTGATGCCGGCGCCGGCGTTTATGGTCCGACTGGTGCTGGGTGAATTTGGTAATACCCTCCTTGCAAGCCAGAGGGTCGTTCCGTCCAGATTGCTGGAGAGCGGCTTCAACTTTACCTTTCCGGATTTAGACAAGGCACTGGTGGATTTGGTATAATTGGATACTTGATGCTTGTCCGCCTCTGGCGGGCTGGATTCTGGATTCAAGCGGAAAGATTCAGGATACAAGACTCAAGATACAAGATCAAAGATGGAGGGATACGGAAGACGTCGATACACGCACGATTTCATCCGTTTCCTTGTATTTGCTCATGCTTCTTGTGACGAGACCAGAGATCATCTCGAAACCCTTGCAGAGACGAACTCGCTAACTGACCTTGATTTATATGACGACTTACACAACCGACTTGAATTATTGAGTCGAGGTCTCAACAAGTTTATAGCAGCGGTTGAAAGTAAGCATGAATCTGTGCGTGAAGACCAAATCTCCTATCAGCCCCAACAGAACTCCGCTCACCTATAGAACACACTAATCCCATCATACCCGTTGTTCAAATCATGGCAGGATAAGGTTTTCCATCCTGAAGCCTGGATCCTGGATCTTGTATCCCTTGTAAACCGGCCCACCGGCAAACGGGCAAACGGGCTAACAGACTAACGGGCCAACGGGCTAACGGGCCGACGGGCTAACGGGCAACGGGCTAACGGGCCGACGGGCTGACGGACTAACGGGCCGACGGGCTGACGGACTAACGGGCCGACGGGCAAACGGATTGGCCGCGCCGCCTCGCCGGGTCGTGTTGCCCTTACTTTTTTGGTCGCCACTTTGCCCGGTGGGATCATTCCCCCTGGCCTTTTTCATACACGACCCGGCGATTTGGCGGGTATAGAGGGGCGGCGTTAACGGCGTTCTTTTCGTCAAGGGTACCGCAGCGCCGGTAAATAGTTGAGCAAAAACAATGCCAGGGCAGATGTTCACCGTGAGCTTCCCTAAAAATATTCTTAACATTTTGAATTCATTTAGAATAAGCACTCATAGGGACGTGATCTGGGGATGCTGGGGCGGTTCCGGGGGACGCGTTTCATTGAGAAATGTCGGTGAAAATCCGACAAAATTGAAGGAAGAAAGGGGTGGATCGCTGCCGGATCTGGCCGGTTTTCCCGTAGGACAGCTACCAAAGGGGCGCTAGCCTGGATATTGCATCTTTTCAGACATTTGCTGAAAAGATTTCATGCCATGTTCGGGCTAGTCTTTTCTGAGGGGATGTTTCGGATTAATGTTGTATTTGGCGATTTTATAGGCCAGCACACGCTCGCTGATTGCAAGCGCTTTGGCCGCACGCGCCTTCACGCCGCCCTGGGCGTGCAGGGCACGTCGGATCATGTCCATCTCCAGCCGGGACACGGCATCCGGCAGGGATCCTTCCGGCGGAATTTCCCCTTCTTCCCCTTCGACGGGCAAGGAGGTGAGCTCCAGTGGCAAATCCGACAAGCGGACGACTTCACCGTCACACAAGGCAACGGCACTTTCGATGGCGTTCTCCAACTGCCGCACGTTACCCGGCCACGGGTACTCCTGCATTTGTTTGAGCGCCTCCAGGGAGATGGTTTTTATCTTTCTTTGGTTCAAGCGGCTGTAGCGCTTGATAAAAAACCGGATCAGCAGGGGAATGTCGTCAGCGTGCCCCCTCAATGAGGGCATGGTTAAGTTGATTACCGTAAGACGGTAGAACAGGTCTTCCCGGAACAGGCCCCTCTGAACCATATCCTTGAGGTCCCTGTTGGTGGCCGCAATGAGTCGGAAGTCCGACGTAATCGTCTCCTGCCCCCCGACCCGCTCAAACGTTTTTTCTTCCAGCACGCGAAGCAGTTTTACCTGAATATCCAAAGGGATCTCGCCGACTTCGTCCAGAAACAGCGTTCCTCCGGTGGCGCGCTCAAAACGGCCCTTGTGATCCCGCACAGCCCCGGTAAAGGAGCCTCGGACGTGCCCAAACAACTCGCTTTCCAGGGTCCCGGTGGAAAAGGCCGAGCAGTTCATCACCACAAAGGGTCCGGGTTGTCTGGCGCTGTTATAGTGGATCGCCCGAGCCCCCAATTCTTTTCCGGTGCCCGTCTCCCCGGTGATAAGAACGTTTGCCGCGCTCTGGGAAGCCTTGTAAATCAAACGGAAAGCTTCCTGCATGGGTGCGCTTTGTCCGATCAGGTCATCGAAGTGATACTTTTCATGCACCTCGCTTTCCAAACGGGACAATTTCTGCTGCAGTTTCCCGATGTTGAGCGCTTTACGAACGACGAGGATCAGTTCCTTGGCGTCATACGGATTGGTCAGGTACTCGGTGGCGCCCAATTCAAACGCTTTAAGGGTGCTGTCGATCCCGCCATAGGCTGTGATGATCAAAAAGGGAATCTCATGGCCCTGTGCCTTCATCTGCTCCAGGAGCTCCAGCCCATCCATCTTGGGCATGCGGTAATCGGCAATGATCAGATCGGCGGTAAAATCGTCGAGGGCTTCCAGCGCCTCCTGGCCGTCTTCGCACAGCAGCACGTGAAAACCCGCTTTTTCGAGTTGTTGCAGCAGAAGTTGTCGACTTACCGGGTCATCATCAGCCACCAGAATCTTGTGCTCGTCACCCATGGTCCTCCCCCTGAAAGGCTCTTTTCAAAGCATTCAACATCTATCTTTTACTAAGAATTCAGGAAATTTGCAAGACATCCCACCCAGAGGGCGAGCTATCCCGGGATACCGGGATTTCCAATTCGACCCGGACCATCCACCAAAGAATTGTCTGTTTCAGTCGTTGTGCGAATACAAATGTACATCCTGCTGAGGATAGGGGATGGAGACGCCTTCGGCATCAAAACGCTTTTTAATGGCTTCCATGGTATCGAAATAAACGCCCCAGTAGTCGCCTGAAGCCACCCAGGGGCGAGCCACAAAATTCACGCTGCTGTCGGCCAGTTCGGAAACGGCGATTTGGGTCGGGGGATCCTTGAGTACCCGCTCGTCGGATGCAAGAATGTCGGCCGCGATGGACCGGGCCTTGTCGATGTCGTCCTCGTAACCGATGCCGAAGGTCATATCCACCCGACGGGTGCCTTTCGCCGACCAGTTGACGATGTTGTCGGAGGTCAGTCCTGCGTTGGGTATGATTACCGTTTTGTTATCCGCGGTCCGAAGCTGGGTGTTGAAAATCTCAATTTCCTCGACGACGCCGGCCACGCCGGCCCCCTCGATGAAATCCCCGACCCGGAACGGCCGGAACAGAATAATCAGAAAACCGGCGGCAAAATTGGCGAGGGACCCCTGCAGGGCGAGGCCGACCGCCAGGCCGGCGGCACCGATAATCGCGATAAAGGAGGCCGTATGAACGCCAAGCTGCCCCAAAGAGGCGACGATGACAAAAGCCATCAGGGCAATATACGTCAGGTGGCGTGTAAACGATACAATCGTCGGATCAACCTCACCTTTCTCCATGATCCGCGCCACCGTGTTCCGGATGATCCTGGCCACCCAACGACCGATGATAAGAATGGCAATCGCGGCGATGACCCGCATGCCGTACAAGGACAGCACCTCCCAAATCTTTGCAAGCAATTCTTCCACTTCATTCTCCCCCAGTTGACGGTTTTCAAGCTGATTTTTGACGCGGCGAGAAACCACACCATCCGCCTGATGTTCGGGTACGACTATTTGCGGCAACTAAATATACAGAAAGGAATCCGGTTCATATCCGGGCAAACGGATATGACTAACAATGTTGTCCCGGATAGAGTAATTCTGACCGGTCTGATGTCAAGAATAGACGCTCCGGTGTCAATCCGCAACATCCGGGTGATGGCCCCCACGGTTCGGCGATCATTCACACACCGGGTCATCTCACCACAGCATCCCCACCATGGCTCCGGTCATGGAAGTCGCCAGCGTGCCGGCGACAATGGATTTGAGACCAAGGGCGACAATCTCGCTGCGGCGTTCGGGAGCCATACTGCCAAGCCCGCCGATCATGATGCCCAGGGATCCAAAATTGGCGAAACCGCACATGGCATAGGTCATGATCATCCGTGACCGCTCGGAAAGCTCCCCGTCGGTCAGCTGCCCCATTTGAAGATAGGCCAGCAGTTCGTTGAGAACGGTCTTGGTGCCCATGAGGCTGCCGGCGGTGACGGATTCCGACCAGGGGATGCCGATGATCCAGACCACCGGCGCCATGATCCAGCCCAGGAGACGTTCCAGGGTCAGCGGTCGGCCACCCAGATCAGGCAACAGGCCAAGACAGATGTTCGCCAGTGCCACAAGGGCCACCAGGACCACCAGCATCGCGATCACGTTGAGCAGGAGGTTTAAACCCTGCAGGGTGCCGTTGGTGATCGCTTCCATGGCACTTCCGGCTGCGGCCGGGTCGGTGATTCGGGCATCCGTCAACCGGCCCTCGGGTGTGGGAATCATGATTCGGGCCATGGCGATCGCCGCCGGCGCACTGATCAGGGAGGCCACCAGCAGATGGCCCATGGCATCCGGTATGACCGGGGAAAGAATGCTGGCATAGAGTACCATGACGGTCCCGGCGATGGTGGCCATGCCGCAGGTCATGAGAGTAAAGAGCTCCCCCCGGGAGAGCTTCGCCAGATACGGACGGACAAACAGCGGGGCCTCCACCATCCCCAGAAAGACGTTGGCGGCAGCGGCGAGGCCTTCGGCACCGCCGACGCCCAGATAGCGCTGGAGACACCATGCCACGCCACGAACGATCCATGGCAAAATTCGCCAGTAAAACAAAAGAGAAGAAAGGGCGCTGGCCACCAGAATGATCGGCAGGCCGCGGAAGGCCAGCACGTAGGTGCTGCCGCCGGTGGCCGCCAGGTCAAAGGGCGCCTGCGCCCCCCCTAAATACCCGAAGACAAACCCGGTGCCGGCCTGGGTGGCGTTGTCAAGGGTCTGCACGACGGTGTTGAGGACCACAAAGATCCCCCGGGTTTCCGGCAGTTTCAGAAGCACCACTGCGATGATCAATTGTAGGCCGATGGCGGCCGCCACCGTTTTCCATTGAATCTGTTTCCGCTGTTCGGAAACCGCATACGCTGCCGCCACCAGTACCAGCAGACCGAATATGCCTCTGATGATATTCACACCCATAACATCACCCGGGAACCAAAGCAGTGAGACGTTGACTGTTTTCCTATCATCGGCCGGGATCAGTAGCAAGAACCACCCCGGCGTTGAACCGCTTGCCATTTAGGGAGGGGATGTGTATGAGGTGGTGGGCTGGAATAATTGCCCGACGGGTTTCTCGAATGTTGGATCCGGACCGGGCGACAGAATACCGGGATCATCGGTATCGGTATCGGTATCGGCGTCGACGCAATGGATAGCCGGCTGTTTTCGATTCCGATTCCGATAGCGATCCCGACAACCGGAATACCGGGCCATAATTTCCCTCAAGGCGGGTTGGGATGGAAAGCAACACCGTTGGCCCAACCGGCAATACCCACCAAGGAGGACGTATTGACTCATGATCCGCATCAATGAGCACTATCGCAAACTGCAGGCATCCTATCTGTTTTCGGACATCGCCAAACGTGTTGCCGCATTTCAATCGGATAATCCCGACACGGAAGTGATCAAGCTGGGGATCGGCGATGTGACCCGGGCGCTGCCTCCGGCATGCATCGATGCCTTCCACAAAGCCGTGGCCGAAATGGCGGATGACGCCACGTTTCGAGGCTACGGCCCGGAACAGGGATATCCCTTTTTGCGTGAGGCCATTGCCGAGCATGATTTCCGGAAACGGGGGGCGGATATTGCGCCGGAAGACATTTTCATCAGCGACGGCGCCAAATGCGATACCGGCAACATTCAGGAAATCTTTGCCACGGATATCCGGATCGCTATTCCGGACCCGGTCTACCCGGTGTACCTGGACACCAATGTTATGGCCGGCCGCACCGGCGAGTTCACAGACGGCCGCTATGCCGGGCTGATCTATCTGGACAGCACCCGGGAAAACGGTTTCGTGCCCGATCTGCCCTCTGACCCGGTAGATCTGATTTATTTGTGCTTTCCCAACAACCCCACCGGCGCCACCATTTCCAGATCTGAACTGCAGCAGTGGGTCGACTATGCCCGGGACCACCGCAGCCTCATTCTTTTTGACGCCGCCTATGAAATTTTCATCCAGGACAACACCCTGCCCAGTTCCATTTACGAAGTGAATGGTGCCAAAGAAGTGGCCATCGAATTTCGAAGCTTTTCCAAAACCGCCGGGTTTACGGGCACCCGGTGCGCATACACGGTGGTGCCGCCGGAATGCACCGCTTACACGGCCGGTGGCGATCCCGTCTCTGTTCGCGATCTGTGGCATCGCCGGCACGCCACCAAGTTCAACGGCGTTTCCTATCCGGTCCAGAGAGCCGCCGCGGCGGTTTACAGCGCGGCCGGTCAGGCTCAGGTCATGGAGCGCGTCACCTATTATCTGGCGAATGCCGAACATATCCGCAGCGAAATGGAGGCTCTCGAATACGCCTGTGTGGGCGGGGAGAATTCACCGTACATCTGGATTGACAGCCGGACCGATTCCTGGAGCTTTTTCGATATGCTGCTCAACGCCGCCGGCGTGGTCTGCACGCCGGGCGCCGGTTTCGGCCGCTGTGGTCAGGGCTATATCCGGATCAGCGCCTTCAACAGCGCCGAAAACGTGCGTGAGGCGATGGCCCGAATCCGCAACGCCCTGAGCTAGCCCGAAGGTTTCATGATCTGTTTTCAGGTAAATAAAGATTCACCACAGAGACACAGAGGACACAGAGCGCAAGTATTGTCTCAGAAATCGGGAGATACCGATTTCTGAAACTCCCTCAGCAAGGCGTGCAGCTAACTCCAAATGACGCCGACTCCGTGCCTTATATGGGACTCATGAAACGAGAACTTACGCGACCGAAAATTCGCGAAGCGATGACAGTAGCCGACACGGGCGGATGCGCCTGGCTTTTTGCCAGGTGAACGTCCGCGCCGGCCACCCTGTTTTTCTCTGTGATCTCTGAGAGCTCTGTGAGATAAACATATGGAACTCTCTGTGACCTCTGTGTCTCTGTGGTGAGTGAAAATACCGAAAGGACCCAGAAATGACCCACCCGGCGTATCCGGACGTGGTGCACTACCACGAGGAAACCAAACACCACCTGGAGCGGTATGCCCGGTCTCCCGGATATATGGACTGGGAAAACCAACCGGTTCCGTTCAGGTTTTACGAGGGGGTCACGCCGCTGCCCCTGCCCCTGCTGGAAACCGATCCGGGCACTACCCATGACGATCTTTACCAAAGAGAAAACAACGCGGTATGGCCGATCAACCGGCAAAGCATCGGCGGATTTCTGGAGCTTTCCCTGGCCATTTCTACGTGGAAATCGGCCGGCGGCAGCCGATGGGCGCTGCGGATCAATCCGTCCAGCGGCAACCTGCACCCCACCGAAGCCCACCTGGTGCTCCCGTCCATGGACGATGCAGCCGCCGGGGTGTTTCACTATAATCCCTTTCTTCACGCATTGGAGCCCAGGGCGTCGCTGGAGTCGGCCGTCTGGGATGAGGTGACACGGCATTTTTCCGGTGAGGCGTTTTTGGTCGTCCTGACATCCATCTTCTGGCGAGAATCATGGAAGTATGGTGAACGCGCATTCCGGTATTGCCAGCATGACACCGGCCACGCGCTGGCGGCGCTGTCATTTTCAGCATCCCTGTTCGGATGGCATACCAGGATGCTTGACGAAGTCTCGGATGACGACCTGGACACCGTGCTTGGTTTCGACAAGGTTCAGTGGCACGGCATCGAGCGGGAAGACCCCGAACTGATCTGTGTGGTCCGCCCGGGCGGTACCCGGAGCTGTCCCCACCACTTGCCCCGTCCCTTTGTGACCGCCTGCCGGGGCATGCCGGTCACCGGCCGCCCCAACCGTCTCAGCAAGGAAACCGTCACCTGGGACATTATTTACGAAACAGCCCGCCTGACCCGGGCGCCGGCCTCCGAGGCGGCGTCTGCAGTATACGGGAGCCGGCCGTTCAGATCCGGCGCTTTCAGCCCATCGGCACCGGCGGCCATGATCCGCGGACGGCGAAGCGCCGTATCCTTCGACGATTCCGGGTCATTGTCCAGAGAAAATTTTCTGGCCATTTTGGATAAAACCCTTCCGAGAAACAACCACCCACCCTTTGACGCCGTCCGGACGGCGCCCACCACCCATTTGCTGCTGTTCGTTCACCGGGTCGGCGGGATGGACCCCGGAATGTATTTCTTTTTGAGAGCCGCTGAAGACATGACCGACCTCCGGGCTGCTGCCGACAGTGATTTCCTCTGGCAGGAAGTCGAACCGGAGTTTCCCCTGTTTTTGCTGAAACCGGGTAATTTTCGACAGACCGCCGCGATGGTCAGTTGCCACCAGGACATCGCCGGTTTCAGCGCCTTCTCCCTGGGGATGATTGTCCGGTTTACCGAAAGCCTGCGGAACGCACCGTGGCAGTATCGCCGCCTGTTCTGGGAAACGGGCATGATCGGACAGGTCCTCTACCTGGAAGCCGAAGCCCATGATGTGCGCGGGACCGGAATCGGCTGTTTCTTTGATGATGCGGTACACAATCTAATGGGATTGGCGGATCTGTCCTTTCAAAGCCTGTATCATTTTACGATCGGAATTCCGGTCGAAGACCCCCGCTTGACATCGTTTCTTCCGTACGAACATTTACTGGATAGACCTTCCTGAAGCACCGGTCCGCAGCAATTGCCGGAATACCGTGTGGCACGGTGGATAGGCGCCGGTGCAAACGCCGTGAAATTATCGGGGGCGCGCGATGGACCCTCCGCATGACAGCATAACAAAAGCCCGGGGCATGTTGCGACCGCAACGGATCATCCCTACCGTTCTCATATTCGTGCTGACAATTGGATTAGCCGTGGCCGAACACCGCAATGGATCCACACGGGCGTCCCCCCCCGTTGAGCCCCAGGAGACGGCAATGACACCGAATCGACTCATAAACGAAAAAAGCCCGTACCTGCTTCAGCATGCCTACAACCCGGTAAAGTGGTATCCATGGTCCGAAGCGGCATTCGAAGCGGCCCGCCGCGAAGACAAACCGATTTTTCTTTCCATCGGCTATGCCACTTGCCACTGGTGTCATGTCATGGAGCGGGAGTCCTTCGAAGATCCGGAAGCGGCCCGGCACCTGAACGACACCTTTATCTCCATAAAAGTGGACAGGGAAGAACGCCCGGACGTGGATGCCGTATACATGACGGTTAGCCAGATGATGACCGGAAGCGGCGGGTGGCCGCTGACCATCGTCATGACTCCGGACAAAAAACCTTTCTTTGCGGCCACCTATCTGCCCAGGGAAACCCGATTCGGCCGTATGGGCTTGATCGACCTGAGTCTGCGGATCCAGACGCTCTGGCAGAACGACCGGCAAAAGATCCTGGATTCGGCCGGCGTCGTCACGGGGCACCTGGACAACGCATTTTCATTTTCTTCCGGCGAAAATCCCCGGAGAGATATTCTGGAAAACGCATTTCGTCAGATTAAAAGCGAATTCGACCCCAAAGAAGGCGGCTTTGGATCCGCTCCGAAATTTCCGACTCCCCATCGATTGTCGTTTCTGCTTCGCTACAACAGCCACTCTGACAATCCATCCGCCCTGGCCATGGTGCAGCAAACCCTGCGGGCCATGCGCCGCGGCGGCATCTGGGACCATGTGGGATATGGCTTTCACCGGTACTCCACCGACGGTCAATGGGTTTTGCCCCACTTTGAAAAGATGCTGTACGACCAGGCGCTTCTGGCCCTTGCCTATCTGGAAGCATACCAGCTCACCAAAGATCCGGAGTTTCGCGAAACGGCGGAGAAAATCTTCGAATACGTGCTCCGGGATATGACGTCCCGGGAGGGCGCTTTTTTCACGGCAGAAGACGCCGACAGCGAAGGGGAGGAAGGCAAATTCTATGTCTGGACCCGGGCGGAGTTCGAGGAGGTAATGGGCGGCAACACCGCCGATCAATGGGCAGAAACGCTCCAGGTGACCCCGGAAGGCAATTTCCTGGACGAGGCCACCCACCAGCGGACCGGCGCCAACATCATCTATTGGCCCGACGATCCCGCCGCCATGGCCGGGCAGCTCGGGCTGTCGGATACAGTATTTTCCCGGCAGTGGGATGAACTCCGCCAGAACCTGTTTCGCCGGCGGGAGAAGCGGGTGCGTCCGCTTCGGGACGATAAAATTCTAACCGATTGGAACGGGCTCATGATCGCCGCTCTGGCTTACGGCGCCAGAGTCACAGGAAATCCCGTTTACGCGGAGGCGGCCCATCGTGCCGCCCGTTTCTTTCTGACGCAGATGCGCGACACCGATGGCCGCCTGCAGCACCGGTACCGGGACGGGCACGCCGGCATCCCTGCCCTTGCCGATGATTATGCCTTTTTCATCTCCGGTCTGCTGCATCTGTATCTGGCACGCTTCGATGTATCAGATCTAACCGCTGCCCTGGAGCTTCAGGATCTGATGATCAAAGATTTCTGGGATACCGGTAACGGTGGATTTTACATGACCGACGCCCTTCACCGGGATCTGCCGGTGCGCCCCAAGGAACTCTACGACGGTGCGCTGCCCTCGGCCAACTCGGCGGCCCTGGGCAATCTGGTACTGCTCTCCAGATTGACCGGGGACCCGCGCTGGGAAACACAGGCGGCGGCGCTGGCCGCCGCGTTTGACGGATCGGTTCGCCGGCACCCCTCGGCCTTCACGCAATTTCTCTCCGGCCTGGACATCCTTCTCAGCGCCGGAAACGAGGTGGTGATTACCGGGGAAGAAAGCGGGGCCGATACCCGGGCCCTGCTGGGAGTGATCCATGCCCGTTTCGCACCGAAACTGGCCGTCTTGCTGAAAACCCCTCAAAACCAGGAACAGCTAAAAAGGCTTGCCCCGTTTACGGAGTCCCTGACCCGCAAGGGCGGCAAAGCCACCGCCTATGTATGCACAAATTTCAGCTGCGACCTGCCGATCACATCTCCGGAAAAGCTGGAGCGGCGGCTGTCAGGACCCCAACGGCAATAACCGGGGTTGGGCGACAACATCCCCGTTTCGGTCGGAATAACCGAGCGACGGGATCATCTGTTGGCATGAACACCAGCCTTGAGCTTCGCCTTAAAATCATCTATAGATAGGCAGCTTGAGTCGAAATTTCAGCAGGTTGGAACGAGGTTGCCCCGTGAACACGACCCTGCGGTTACATACGGCCGAAATACGCAGCGCCGAAATCGGAACCCTGGTGATCCCGGTCTGCGAGGATGCGTCGATACACACGGACCGGAGCGTCGCCGCGCTGGTTCGCAGAGCCAGAGGGTTCGATGGGTTCACCGGAAAAAACGGCGAGCGCCTGAGCCTTTATGATCCTCCCCGGATGAAGATTCGGTGCCTGGTATTTTTGGGTTTAGGGACGCTGGAACAGACGGATACGGAGGTGCTCCGGAGTTTCGCCGGAAATGCCGTCCGCCTGGCCGCCAAAAGGGGTTTGCCCGACGTCTGGCTGGCAGCCCCCTCCGGGCGCAAGCTCGGCATCGCAACCGAGGATCTTCTGACGGCCATTCTGGAAGGGGCCTTCCTGGGCAATCATCGGTTTAACCGCTACAAAGCCGACACTACGGAAAAGCCTGTAAAGAAAGTCCATCTGGTCGTCGGGGATACCGATGCCAGGGCGTTTCGCCGTCTGCCGAAACGCGTCGCCGCCATTTGCCGCGGCACCCTTCTGGCAAGAGACTGGGTTTCCACGCCGTCCAACGACAAATCTCCCCGAGAATTTGCCCGATCCATCCAGGATTACGCTCAAAAAGCCGGTGTTAACGTGCGGCTCATGGAGGCCGCGGAATTGAAGCGTCGGAAGTTCGGCGCACTGCTGGCGGTTGCCGCCGGCAGTGACAACGCTCCGGTGATGGCTCTTCTCGAGTATCGGCCGCGAAAACCCAAACAGACGGTGGCCCTTGTAGGCAAAGGCGTCACCTTTGATACAGGTGGCATCAATCTGAAGCCGACCGGCTCACTGGAGGATATGAAAATGGACATGGCCGGTGCGGCAGCAGTCGCGGGGGCGCTGATCGCCGCTGCCGAAACCAAACCGGATGTCCGACTCATCGGCGCCGTGCCGCTGGTCGAAAACATGGTCTCCGGTGGTGCGTTTCGGCCGGGAGACATTGTCACCAGCTACACCGGTAAAACCGTGGAAGTCGGCAATACCGATGCGGAAGGGCGGCTGATCCTGATCGACGCATTGGCGTATGTCATCAAACAATACAAACCCGAGGTGCTCATCGACATGGCAACACTCACCGGCGCGTGTCTGGTGGCCCTCGGCGAACACATTGCCGGTGTCTTTTCTCCGGACGATGAGCTGGCCGAAATGATCCTTCGCGCCGGCGAATCCACCCACGAAAGATGTTGGCGACTGCCCCTTCCGGAAGATTACAAAGAGAAGCTCAAAAGTGATTTCGCCGACCTTCGCAACATCGGCAGATCGCGCTGGGGGGGCGCCATCCTGGCAGCCCTGTTCCTCTCCGAATTTGTCGACAAGACCCGATGGGCCCACATCGACATTGCCGGACCCGCCTACGTGAAAAAGGCAACTGCCTACTGTGAGGCGGGGGGCACCGGGTTCGGCGTCCGGCTGGTCTTCGACCTGTTGGACAGATTGTAGTCCACTGCGTTTCCCCAGAGGCGGCAAAGGTACCGCAGAAGCGGAAACCGCGCCAAACAGACAGCACGAAACATCCCGACGCCGTCCAGCATGGGCATGGGCGAACGTGTTTGATCACTGCGGCAGGTCGCTGCACCACCACACGGGCAGCAAGACCGGACTGTATGCTGCTGAACACCGATCCGCGAAAATGGGGTATCACCGACAGATGCGTAAAGAACCTGCCGCCACAGAGATCAACACCCTGGGAGTGTGCCTCGGTGCGTCCACGGTGTCCATCGTCCACATCCGGAAAAACCCGTCGCCGTCGTCTCGGCCCCGGGTCGTCGACACCTCAATCCAAGCCCATGAAGGCGATCCCAAGAAGACCCTGGTCAACGCATTGAATCGCTTCGAACTGAGCGCATTCGACGGGATCGCCGCAACGGGCCGCCGATTCCGGCATTTCGTGAACCTGACCTCTATACCGGAGCCGGAAGCCGTGGAGATGGCCTACCGGTTTGTCAAACTGCCGGATATCGCCTGCCCGGCCATCGTCTCGGCCGGCGGAGAGACCTTCATGGTCTACGCATTAAGTCCGTCCGGACAGATCTCGAATGTGCTCACCGGAAACAAGTGCGCTTCCGGAACCGGGGAATTTCTGCTCCAGCAGCTTCGCCGCATGGACGTGTCCCTCGAAGAAGCCGCCGAGTGGGCGGCTACCGAGACCCCTTACCACGTCTCCGGGCGTTGTTCGGTGTTCTGCAAGTCCGATTGCACCCATGCCACCAACAAGGGGGTTCCCAGACCCAAAGTAACCGCCGGCCTGTGCCAGATGATGGCCAATAAGATTCTGGAACTCCTCAAGAAAGTGGACCGGCGGCACGTGATGATCACCGGCGGGACCACCCGAAACCGGATGATGATCGAATACCTGCGGAAGGAAATCGACGATCTTATCGTACCCGACGAAGCGCCCTACTTCGAGGCGCTTGGCGCGGCACTTTGGGCAATGGACAACGACACCGCCGTCTCTCCCCATATCACCGATCTCTTCCACTCCGAAATTGCCAGTTTCGACGTCCTTCAGCCTCTGAGCCATTTTGAGGACCAGGTGGAATTCAAATCCATCGGGATGGATACGCCGAGATCCGGAGACACCTGTATTTTAGGGCTCGATGTGGGTTCCACCACCACGAAGGCGGTGCTGATGCGCACTTCGGACAACGCCCTTCTCGGAACGGTATACCTCCGAACCAGCGGCGATCCGGTCGGGGCTTCCCGCAAGTGTTATCAGGCCATCCTGGAACAGATCGAACGACGGGTCGACCCAAAATCCCTTCACATCGAGGGGTTGGGGGTCTGCGGCTCCGGAAGACAAATCGCCGGCCTCCACGCCCTGACCGACGGCATCATCAACGAAATCATTGCCCACGCGGCCGCAGCGGTCTACTTTGATATGGGTGTGGATACGATCTTTGAAATCGGCGGTCAGGACGCCAAGTACACCTACATCACCAACGGCGTGCCGTCCGACTACGCGATGAACGAGGCGTGCTCGGCCGGCACGGGGTCTTTTCTGGAAGAGTCCGCTCTGGAGACGCTCGGCGTTGAAATGGAGGCTATCGCGGATATCGCCCCGACCGGAACCGCGCCCCCGAATTTCAATGACCAGTGTGCCGCCTTTATCGCCTCTGATATTAAAAATGCCATCCACGAGGGAGTCCGCCACGAGGACATCGTGGCCGGCCTGGTCTATTCGATTTGCATGAACTACGCCAACCGGGTCAAGGGGAATCGGCCGGTGGGAGAGAAGGTCTTCATGCAGGGAGGGGTCTGCTATAACCGGGCGGTTCCCCTGGCCATGGCCGCCCTTGTGGGAAAACCGATCATCGTTCCACCGGAGCCGGGTCTGATGGGCGCCTTTGGCGTGGCGCTGGAGGTACAGGAGCGGATCCGGCAGGGTCTGATACAACCCCAGGCGTTCGATCTGGCGGAACTGGCCGGCCGGGAGGTGGCATACGGCAAATCCTTTGCCTGCCGGGGCGGCAACCAAAAATGCGACCGTCGATGCGATATCTCGATGATCCATATCGAAGGCCGGAAATATCCATTCGGAGGGGCCTGCAACCGGTATTACAACCTGCGCCACAAGGTCTCCTATGATGTCGAGAAGCTGGATCTGGTGCGAATCCGCCAGCATCTGATCTTTGAAAAATATGCGGCCAAAGGACCCTTGCGCGACTCGGGAAAACCGATCAAGCGGGTCGGTATCAATCGGAGCTTTCAGGTTAATACCTATTATCCGTTGTACTCCAATTTCTTCTCGGAACTGGGTTTCGAGCCTGTTCTGCCGAACGAGTCGTCTCAGAAAGGGATCGATCAGCGCAACGCGCCGTTCTGCTATCCTGCGGAACTGGCCCATGGCTTTTTTTATACGCTGCTCGCCATGGACGAGCCGCCGGATGTCATCTTCCTGCCCCATTTCCGATCGGTTCCGGTCGACAACCCGATTACCTGCACGCTGATATGCCCCCTGGCCCAGGGTGAACCGTTCTACCTGAAAGCAACCTATCGGGAGCAATTGCGAGCGCTGGAGGCCAAAGGTGTTCGCGTGGTAACGCCCCTGATCGATCTCCAGGAGGGTCTCAAAGCGGCCCGGTCACCGCTGGTGAAAATGGCCAGGGAGCTGGGAGCCGGCCGCAAGGCGGCCAATGCCGCTTTTGAAAAGGCGTTTGTGCAACAGAAACGATGCCTTAACGAGATGCAGGTTATCGGCAGACAGGCCCTCGATAAACTCGCATTCGCTCCCGAGCAAACCGGCGTTGTGATCTTCGGCCGGCCATACAATGCCTTTGTGGAAGAGGCCCATATGGGTATCCCCCACAAGCTGGCGTCCCGCGGCGTGACCGTGTTTCCCCTGGACTTCCTGCCACTGGAGACCGAACGGGCCAAACGCCACATGTTCTGGGGCATGGGGCAGCAAATCATGAGGGCCGCCCGACTGGTCCGACGCCACCCCCAGCTCTTCGGGACGTTTATTACAAACTTCTCCTGTGGACCGGATTCCTTCGTGGTGAGCTATTTCCGCGATATCATGGGCCGGAAACCGTCCCTGACGCTGGAACTGGACAGCCACACGGCCGATGCCGGGCTGGACACGCGCATCGAAGCGTTTCTGGACATCGTGGCCGCGTATCGAAAGCTCGGTATGGATCAAACCCCGCAAATCGATGGGGGCGTGTTTCTCCCGGCCAGCATGTACATGGACAACGGCCAGCCCCATGTGGTGACCTCATCCGGAGAAACCCTGGCCCTGACCGATTCCCGGGTCACGGTGCTGTTCCCGTCGATGGGACGCCTGGGCACCGAGCTGGTTGCCGAAGCGTTCCACGCCAAAGGCATCAATGCGTATCCCCACCCACCCGCCGATGAAGCGATCCTCAAATTGGGACGGGCCAACACCTCCTGTAAAGAGTGCTTGCCTCTGATACTGACGACGGGAACCCTGCTGAATTACATCCATAATCTCAAACGCCCCGATGAGGTGCTGGTCTACTTTATGGCCACCGGATCCGGGCCCTGCCGATTCGGCCAATACAAGATTTTCATGGAAGACCTGATCCGCAAACGCCGGCTTCCGGACGTCGCCCTGCTCTCTCTGACGGCAGACAACTCTTACGCCGGCCTGGGTGCGGATTTTCAACTTCACGGATTCTGGGCCATTGTGATTGCCGATGTACTGGAAGACATCCGCTCCATGCTCCTGGTGGCGGCAGAGGATACCGACAGCGCCATGGCAGACTTTGAAGACGAGCTGACACAGGTTCGGAAAGCCATTCGAACCGGTCGTTTCGAAACCATCGAACAGCAGCTTCATCAGACCGCTGCGCGCTTCCAACAGATCCGTCTGGCACGCCCCCCGGAAACGGTCCCGGTCATCAATCTGACCGGAGAGATCTTTGTTCGACGGGATGGTCTTTCCCGGCAGTATCTGACCGAGCGCCTCGCAGAAAAGGGGTTTGCCACCAGCTGCACACCGGTACACGAGTGGATTCGGTACTCCGATTACCTCATGGAGCACAACCTTGCGGAAGATCGCCTTTCGAAGCGGGAGTGGCTCGGCTTTCAGCTGAAAAAGCAATACATGAACCGGTATGAAAGGCGCATCAAAGCAACGCTGGCCGAAACGAATCTGGTCCGCCCTGAAATGATCAAGGTGTCTCGAATCGTGCAGCAGGCGGCGCCATATGTCTCCCGGGAATTGACCTGGGAAGCAGTCCTCACGGTGGGCGGAGCGCTTGAAGAAGTGGCAACGCACGCCTGTGGAATCATCGCCATTGGCCCGTTCGGGTGCATGCCCAACCGTCTGTCCGAGGCCATATTGAATGAAGTCATGATCCGTGAGGACAAACTGGCCACGGATCCCGGCAATGCCCATTTGCGGGCTGTTCTGGCCGATGTCGAGGATCTGCCGTTTCTGGCCATTGAAAGCGACGGTTCCCCCTTTCCGCAGGTAATTACCGCCAAGCTGGAGGCCTTTTGTCTCCGCGCCGAACGGCTTCATCACAAGATGATGCGCAACAGCGGCGTCCATGGACGGCATGGAAGGATGAACTAGTGCATTGTCCCGGGTGTAATGCACAAAAGCATCGGAATGGGCATGGATGACTATGTGGCAGGCTTACATTTCGTATTTTCCCAAAGCATGATAAACTATCTAAGATACGCGGGACGATAGTCCGGGTATACCGTTAAACACGGTGGACCGTCCCGGAGCCATAAATGAATTCTCGACCGCTGCGAAGTAGCAGCAATCCGACCCCGTGTATACCTTGAAAAACGCATGAGGATATCGCCGATGCGGCGAAGACACTGCCATCATGATTATTTCACGACGGTGGTGCTCCTGCTCGCCGGCATCAGTACCCTGGTAATCTTTGGCCGACAGGAAATGGCCATGGCTGCGGAACCCCCGTCACGGGTCATCGAACTGCCCGGACCGGCATCCGAGGGGTCTGTGCCCCTGGAACGCACTCTCGCGCAACGGCGATCGGTGCGATCCTACCGGCAGGTGCCGATGACCCTGGAGGAGGTCAGGCAGCTGTTGTGGGCCGCCCAGGGCATCTCGTCAGACAGGGGATATCGGACGGCACCGTCGGCCGGGGCCACCTATCCCCTGGAAATGTATGTATCGGTCGGAGATGTGGACGACCTGGCACCGGGGATTTACCGATATCGTCCCCGGGAACACGACCTGGTGGCCCTCATCGACGGGGACCGGCGAGACGCGTTAACCCGGGCGTCCCTGGGCCAGGGGGCGATTCAAAAGGCCCCGGCGGTCTTTATCGTAACCGCGATATATGCGAGAACGACCGGACGATACGGTGACAGGGGAATACGGTATGTTCACATGGAAGCCGGGCATGCGGCCCAGAACCTTTGCCTGCAGGCCGTCGCCCGAGGGCTTGGAACCGTGGTCATCGGTGCTTTCCATGATCGGGAGATCCGGGCGGTCCTTGGTTTGGGAAAGGAAGAAACACCCCTGTACGTGATCCCCGTGGGAAAGTAAGCGTGGAAGTTCAAATGTGTGCACCTTGCACGGCAGGAATCCAACGAGATGGGATTCGTGGCGTTGGACCATCCGTGGAGTTGCCGACTTCGGGAGTTTAACGGTGGTGGAAACGATCTCCAACAATCCACGCACATCCTTTGCCCCGGAAGGGGCGGTCAAGATCCTCAATGCATTGCAGGAGCATATCCTGTGTTTCGATCGAGACATGAACATCATCTGGGCGAATTCAGCCATCCTGGATACCTTTGAAAGGTCATTGGAGAAGATCCGGCAGGAGCGCTGCTGGTCGATTTGGGCTGAACGGCAGACGCCCTGCGAGGATTGTCCGGTGATCCGGGCGATGGAGACCGGCTCTTTTCAAACCATTGAAAAAACTTCTGCGGATGGCCGATGCTGGCTGATAAAGGGATATCCGCTTCGAGACGACCGCGGAAAGGTGATTGGCGGCTTTGAAACAACCCTGGATATCAGCGAGCGGAAAAAAGCCGAGAAGCATCTCCAGTTGGCATTCGAAATTCTAAACAGAAGCCCGGCGGTTGGCTTTTTGTGGAAAAACACCGAAGGGTGGCCGGTTGTGTTCGTCACTCCGAATGTCACAAAACTATTTGGATACTCCGCCGACGAATTTGTCAGCGGAAAGATCTCCTACGAACAGGTGGTTTACCCCGAAGATCTCCCACGTGTCATGGATGAAGTGACCACAAATAGCAGCGACAGGGAACGGCAAGAGTTCGAACATCAGCCGTACCGCATCGTCTCGAAGAATGGCGAGGTGCGATGGATTTTAGACCGCACCACGATTGATCGTGATAAAGAGGGCGCCATCTTGTTTTACAAGGGGATCGTGGTGGATATTACCGACCGCATCAAAACGGACCGCGTCCTGAAAGATAATGAAGAAAAATACCGGAATCTGTTCCATCACTCCAACGATGCCATATTTATCCATGATGTGCAGGGCAATATCCTGGAAGTCAATCGTCGCGTTCTCGATCAGTTTGGATACACGAGAAACGAGTTGTTGTCGCTCACCGTGCAGGATCTGCATCCACCCGAGGTGTTGGAAAAGGCGCACTGGGCCTTTAAGACGATTCTCGAAAAAGGGTTTGTGAATTTTGAAACCACGTTTAAACGAAAAAACGGCGCATGTTTCATCGCGGATGTGTCTTCCAGTTTGTTTAACCTCAACGAGACACAGGTGATTCAGGGTATCGTTCGGGACATCACCTCACGACGAAAAGCGGCAAAAGAAAGAAAGCGGCTTGAAACCCAGCTTCAACAGGCCCAGAAGATGGAGGCCATCGGCACTCTGGCCGGCGGCATCGCCCATGATTTTAACAACCTGCTGATGGGGATCCAGGGCCGCGCCTCGCTGATGGCGATCGATCTGGAGCCCTCCAATCCCCATGGGGAGCACATCCATGCCGTGGAAGAATACATCCGAAGTGCAGCGGACCTGACCAAGCAGCTTTTGGGCTTTGCCCGCGGCGGCAAATACAAGGTAAGGGCACTCGATATCAACGAATTACTTTCAAACAGCGCTGCGATGTTCGGTCGGACCCGAAAAGAGATTGCCGTGCATACCAGCTTTCAACACCCTGCCCTAGTGGTTGATGTCGACCGGAGTCAAATTGAGCAGACGCTGTTGAATATTTTCGTCAATGCATGGCAGGCCATGCCCGGCGGCGGGAAACTGTCCCTGGAAACGAAATCGGTCGAACTGGACGCAGCATACTGCAGACCTCACAACGCAACACCCGGCAGATACGTCAGGATATCGATTACGGACACCGGCATCGGCATGGATGACAGTACCCTGCGGCGGGTCTTTGATCCGTTTTTTTCGACCAAGAAAAAAGGTCGCGGGATCGGGCTGGGGCTGGCATCCGCCTATGGGATTGTGAAGAACCACGGCGGTCTGATCACCGTTTACAGTGAAGTCGGTCTGGGAACCACCTTCAATATTTACCTGCCCGTTTCCGACAAGGAGCCCCGGCAGGATATATCCGCCAAGGACGATCTAACCACGGGATCGGAAACCATTTTATTGGTCGATGATGAAGAAATGATCATCGAGGTCGCCGCGGCGATGCTGGAAAAGCTGGGCTACCGGGTTCTCGTCTGCCGGAGCGGTCCGGAAGCGATCGACAAGATGCAGTCGGAAGGGCATCGCATCGATCTGGTCCTTCTCGACTTGATCATGCCGGGCATGGACGGCGGAAAGACGTTCGACCGCATTCGAGAGATTCGGCCCGGCATGCCGGTGATGCTCTCCAGCGGATATGCCATTGAAGGGCAGGCCGCAGATATAATACAGCGGGGATGCAATGGATTTATCCAGAAACCGTTCGATATCTCCGAGCTTTCCCTGAAAGTTCGAAACATACTGGATCAGACAACAGCACGCTCATCGTCCTGAGCGCGCTCGATCCACAGCGTCTCACTGCCAGTGAGCCACGAACCGGGCCACGGCAACGCGATGCATCATCCTGAGACCATGACTGTCGACTACTTGGATGCGTCACCGGGCGTTAAGGAAGGCCGGCTCGAGATTCCCGGAGCCCTGAAAGAATTTGCCCCCAGATTATCCAGTGAAGGGGTGGTCATCTTTGCAGGAGCGGGCATCTCCGTCGGGCCGCCATCCTCTCTGCCGAATTGGTTCGACCTCAACGAGTGGATTCTCAAAGCACTCTACGATCGCGTCAGCCTGGACTTTGGAATCGATGATGATTATTCGACAATTCTTCGCGGCTATCGCAACAAAAGCAGAAGCTATCCGCCCGACTACCAGGCCCAGTTTCTTGAGGAGTGCACCGGGGCGAGCTACTTTGAAGCCCTCACATCCATCGATATCGAACAAACGAATCGCGGCCACAACGCGATCGCGGCCATTGCAAAATCCGGCAGCCTGGCCGCTATTGTCACAACCAACGCGGACCGGCTCATCGAGCGATCCCTGAAGCGGTCCGACGTGCCTTTTTCGGTCGCGTGCGATCCGGAGGGTTTTGCGCGTCTCGACGATGAATGGCAGGACAGCGATCCGGCCGTACTGCCCATTATCAAGATACATGGCTCTGCGGACGTTCTCGACTCGCTTGTCGACACGCGTAAACAGCGCCGGCGCGGCCGCGCGGAGGTTCTGAATCTGCTTCTGACCCGCCTGCTGCATCGGTATCCTTTCCTTTTTGCCGGATTTTCAGGGGCTGACTTCGATCATGACAGACACTATTTGGGAATCTGGGATGCTGCCGAAACCTCGCCGGGATTCTGCTTTCTTTATCAACCCGGCCATCCGCCGAAACAAGCGGTTCTCAATCTTCAAAACCACTATGGTGCGAAGGCGAAGCTGGTCGAGATGGACGCCACCCGGGCCCTCGAATTTTGCGCCCTCGCTCGGGGCGTTCCCCCCGAGTTGGTTCCAGACGGAGACAATTCCGGCGCAACGCAGGACCTGGTGCAAGATCGGATCCGGGATTGGGCCGACGGCCTGGATCGGTGGCAGGCGGTACGCATGACAGCCGCTCTCCAGGAGGCGGCGAATCTGCCGGACACGGCGCTCCGGATCCTCCAAAAGGCTGTCCAGGCGAAGCCGGGTGACACTCCGGAATACACGCTCATGCTGGCGGACTGGGTGAAGACACGGCTCCGCCTGGCCCGCTATGACGATATCGAGCTGCGCACGGCCATCCGAAGATTGGTAAACCTTGGCCACCTTCTGGGGCCCTACTACCAATTTCTCTGTGATGCCTTCGTCATGAGCCACATCACGGGTGCGGATGCCTATATCGCGCAGTGCCGGAAATTTACGGGAGAATATAAGACCCTGCTCGTCGAATTTCCGCCCACAATGGCGGTGGATGCGGTCCTGATCGTCTGTCAGGTCGCCTCCTTGTACGGAGAATTCCCCGAGCTGATACCGGCATTGCACTTTGCCTGTGATCGGGCCGAGCAGGACGGCGACGATATCCGACTCGCGGCAGCCAGGGCGGAACTCGCCATCCGGTTGGCCATAAACGGTAAGATCGATGAGGCCGAGTCATTTGTCAAAGAGGCGCTGAAGGTCGCCAAGCCGCTTCACGAAAGGCGCGTTGCATCTACCGCAATTTATGCCGATGCGCTCATCAGGGAACGCCGGGGCGAGTATGGCAAGGCCATCGGGATCAGCCACATGTCCTATGAACAGGCCGTCTGGGATGAACTGCGCCTGTGCATGAGCCGGGCGCTCCTTGTGCAGCTCCGGCTGGCATGCCGTTACGGGGCCGAGGAGAATGTGAATATGGTCCGGCATCAGATCAACATGGGCTCCGGGCACGAGTTTTGGGCTCACGAGCTGGAACGCGAATTATACGAAGCGGAGTTCGCCATTCGCAGCAAAGAACCCGGCGCCACTGACCGTCTTGCCAGGTTGGCCGATCGGGCAAGGGGCGTCGGGATGGACGTTATCGCGGAAAAAGCCGAGAAGCTCCTGATATAAATGTACAGTTTCAATCGGTATCCGCATCCTGGGTGTTCGGCGTGCCCACGATGTCATAGGGATGTTAGTGGCATCGACGCAAGACACCCTGGCTGTTTTTAAGGACACCGGTCTTGGGTATCCTTCTCATCGCACCGATTTTTCTTCTGAAGAGGATGCCACCTCGTGGTAAATCTTTTGAAGGAAAAGACAAAAATAAGAAAAGAGGCTAACCCGTTTTTAACTACTCGGAATCTTGACAGCCCTGCCGGTTTAAGGATACAGAATGTGCAGTGTTTCACATTACTCGAAAATTTGAAGACCCATTGCCGGTTTGTGGATTGCTAAACTTCAACCGGAATGTATTCCCCCCCTTCACGTGTAAACATAAAGTTCCAGTTTAACGTAAACCATATCAGACAGCTGTTGGCATGGCGGAGAGCTCGTCCCTGAGCTTCGATCTGTTCGTGAAAGTTAGCGTTACCATCCTGGGAGCAGGTAAACCATGGTAGCACCATTTGCCTTACGTCTCTTCTGGTAGCAAACCCACAACCAAGGAGGTGGCATATGCAACGTGTTTCCCGTTTTACGATGGTGGCAGGGGTAATGTTGGCACTGGTGGTGTGGCTCTGCAACCCGATTTCGGCCGGTGCCGGCGATTACATTTACAACGGTATCATACCCCTTGAGGAAATCTACGAAACCCTGGGTGTCCCGTACGACCCGGGACAACCGGATTGCAAGTACCGGAAAAAGTGCCCCAATCCACAAGATTTCGAACTTCTGTTGGAGCTGGAGATGAATTTTGTGGAAGAATCCGCCGATCTGCCGGCGTTCTACCAGGTCACGGGAGTTCTCTTTCCGGAGATCAAATTCGAGCTGCGGCTTCTGCCCAAACATGAATGGAACCGGAAATTCTATCTGGCCGGGTGCGGCGGGTTCTGCGGCGGCGTGGACACCAACTTCCCCAACGGACAATTTACCAACAACCTGAACTGGGGACTGCTGAGAGGTTATGCCGCGGCCACCACCGATTCCGGGCACGACAATATGGGACTCGGGCGCACATACGCAGACTGGGCATTGGACAACCGGCCGGGGGAAGTCGACTGGGGTTTCCGCTCGATCCACGAAGTAACCCGGGTGAGCAAAGCCCTCATATGCGTCTTCTACGGCCGAAAAGCCAGATACAGCTATTTTGCGGGTTGCTCCACCGGCGGCCGCCAGGCGATCGTGGAGGCGCTGCGTTTTCCCAAGGATTTTGACGGTGTGATCAGCGGCGCCCCGGCCCTTGACTACACGGGCCTCGTGGCGACCTGGATGAGCTGGGTGGTGCAGGGGGTCGGCGACAATGTGTTTAGTGACGAGGATCAGGCCGCGATACAGGAGGCCATACTGGATCAGTGCGACGATCTGGATGGAAAAGCGGACGGTCTGATATCCGATCCCCGCCGCTGCCCTGAGATCGATTTCAGTGGCGCGGACCTTTCGCCAGACCAGTTAGCCGCACTGGAACAACTTTACAGCAAGCCGGTCAACAGCTGGGAGGATGTCCTCTACGAGGGGGTCATTCCCTATGGGTCTGAAATCTACTGGCCGATCTGGGTGCCGGGTGCGGACCCGACGTCTGAAAATCCGCTCGCGTTGCAGTTGATCCGGGGGTTCAATGACGGTTTTCTGAAATATATGGCTTTTGAAGTGGATGATCCAACTTTCACCGCCGATGATTTTGATTTTGACACCACCCCGGACCTGCTGGAATTCATGGGCAGAATTTATAACGCCACGGATACGAACCTGAAGAGGTTTAAACAGCTGGGCGGCAAAATCCTCATGTATCACGGCTGGGCGGATTCCATTGTTCCGCCGATCTACACCCTGGACTACTATGATCGCGTTGTTGCGGCCATGGGTGGAGTGCGAAGAACACAACGTTTTTTCCGCCTCTTCATGGTGCCGGGCATGGACCATTGTTCGACCGCACAGAGTTTGGAGTTTGTCGGTGCAGGGACGTCGATCGGCCTGGATGATTTTGATGCACTGGGGGCCCTGGAGCGGTGGGTCGAAAAGGGCATTGCACCAAGAAGGCTAAAAGCCAGCGGCAAATCCCTTTCCGGAGAGGAAATCACTCGATTCCTTCGGCCTTACTCTCCCGACGGCGGCTGCAAATATTCCTACGGTAAATAGGATGACGATTAGGGAGTCGTGCCGCGCCCAAGGTGTGCTGAGTGATTCAAGACGCGTATTTCAAACGTCACCCACGTCGGTCGGTGCGAAAACAAGCTAATCCCAGTCACGGCGAGGTAAGGTGTACAACAAACGGCAGGACCGCATTCGGTCCTGCCGTGTTCTTTGAGATGTCGATACTGTCCCTGCCCTTGAAAAGATCCTGCGGCTATTTATCATTTCTGATATTAGCAATTTTCTGCTTTAACTCAAATTATGGAAATTCAGAGCCGCTATCCGAATCCATCCACCATAAAGGAATGAGACCATGAACAAAATGCTTATGGGATTGACCGCCACAGCCGTGGCGTTATTATTTTTCGGCACTCACGTGTTTGCCGCCGGCAGCAGCCCAAAACCGAAACGGGACACGCGCCCGGGTGTTTCAGAGTACAATGACGGCGTCAAATTGATGCAACGGGGAAAGTACGAAAAAGCTGAAAAACGTTTTAAAGCAGCCCTAAAAAAGAATCCGAATATGGCGGAAGCCTACAATAACCTTGGATATTCAATGAGAAAGCAGGGACCGCAGAACTACGACGAGGCGCTGAGCAATTATAACCGTGCCATCCAGATCAAATCAAACCTGGCCGAGGCGTACATGTATCGCGGTGTGCTGTACATGCTGATGGGCAACGAGGACAAGGCCCTGGCAGACCACCGCAAGCTGACCCAGCTCGACCGGAAGCTTGCCGACGCGCTCCAGGCGGCCATCGCTTCGGGTGAGGAACCGGATGGACTCGATGGACTGGCCGGGAAATGGTAAAACCCGCCACGGCAGTCGCGCTTGCCGTGATGCTGCTTGTGGCAGGCTGCGACCATGGCCACCAGATAACCCACCGACCGGATGCCAATCGTCCGGTCGGTTACGTTTGGGAACTGCCGGAGGGATTTCCCGAACCTGTGGTGCCTCCGGACAACCCCATGACGGTTGAAAAGGTCGAACTCGGCCGCCTGCTGTTTTACGACCCCCGGCTATCGGGAGACGGCTCGGTGTCCTGCGCCACCTGCCATCTGCCCGAGCTTGCGTTCACCGACGGAAAGAGTCGGTCAGTTGGCATGCAGGGCAGCATCCACCCGCGATCGGCCATGTCCCTCACCAATGTTGCCTACAATGCGACCCTGGGGTGGGATGATCCGGCCCTGACCCGTCTGGAAGACCAGATCCGCGTGCCGCTGTTGAATACCCGGCCCCATGAGATGGGGGTGGCGGGCCGGGAGGACGAGGTCCTGTCCCGGTTAAAGAAAGATCGTCGCTTGCGTCGACTGTTCCAAAAGGCATTTCCGGAGCAAGAAAATCCGATCACCATGGACAATGCCATCTACGCCATTGCAGCATTCGAAAGGACGCTCATCTCCGGAAACTCGCCTTACGACCGCTGGGCCTACGGCGGCGAACCGACTGCCCTGAATAAAGGAGAACGCGCCGGTGCACGCCTGTTTTTTTCCAAACGCCTGAGCTGCTTTCAATGCCACGCCGGGTTCAACTTCTCAGGGCCTGTGGTCTATGAAGGCTCTGAGCTTCAGGAGCCGCTGTTTCACAACACCGCCCTCTATGATGTGGATGGACACGGCGCCTACCCGGAGCCGAACACCGGCGTTCACCGACTTACCGGGCGGATGGAAGACATGGGCAAATTCCGCGCCCCCACACTTCGAAACATCGCCCTCACGGCCCCCTACATGCACGACGGAAGTATTCCCACCCTGGAGGCGGTCCTCGATCACTACGCGGCCGGCGGCCGGGCCCGATCCAACAGCCCCGATATCCCCGAAACCGATGTCGAATCGGGTCCGGATTCTCTGATGACCGGATTCACACTGACGCCAGAAGAAAAGAAACAGCTCATTACGTTTCTGAATGCGCTCACTGATGAATCCTTCGTGCGTCATGCAATCAAACAAAAGATTCGGTGATGCTACACCAGAGCAAGGTTGTAGCCGTGAGAAGCGGTCGATTTCGTTGATTAACTGAACAAGTAGTGAATAGACAATGTAGAAATTTTGTTCCGATTCGAAGGGCGAGGTTCCCCCATATGCTATAGGCCGGTACGGTGACCGGCCCTACATGGCGGTTTTCGTAAGGCCGGTCACCGCACCGGCCTGATGTGTTCGTGAAACAGAATATTATATGAAAACCACATCTGAACCGATTGGCAGGATATGGACCCGGGAGAGGATTTCTTCGCAGATCCTTTTCAAAAACTGCTGGAAATCATTCCGAATGGCGCTTCCCATACTTAGCTCCATGACTCAGATGACGGATGAAAAAAGGTATACCGCTGACGGAATGGTATCTGATGAGATGAGGATTGGGACGTTTTTTAACAGGCTCGCTCAGGATACTTGTATCGAGCAGATATAAGAAAAACACAGTCTCTTTATTCACAATTCAAGGTTTGACACCCAATTCCTGGGCCAAACACCCCAAAGAGAGGCCGTTGGTCGTCCATCAACTGATTACATCGATCTACGAACGGTTCCAGGAAGAAAATATTATTATCCCGTTTCCCGTACAGGATATCTACCTTCATTCCGATCGGAAGGCGGCAGACCCTTCTGATAATGATCGCGATGCATTACCCGAGGCAGAAAAACCGCCAGATAGTGACCGATAAAGGCCTGGCTTTCATGCTGAACTTAGGCACAAAGCCTTGCATTTCTCATATTCCAGCATCGCATAAAATTTTTGGACCATACCAGTAAGATATAATTGACAGCGGTCGCTCGGTGCAGAATACTAATTCATTAAAAGTTAGCGATCCGCTATCTCTCTGGTAACGAGACATCTGCATGGGTTGGTTATCTTTCCTGTTAGCTGCAGCCGAATTTTTAGTCTCAAAATTTCAAATTCTCAACAATTTATCCCAATTCCATCCATCATCTGGGGTCTTGGGATAGCCAAGACAGACAACTGGAAGGAAGGGTCAAATGGACAGTGATCTCAAGTTTAAAACCAAGGCATCCGCCATCTACATCATCGTTGCCTTTTTGCTCATCCTGATGCTCCAGGAGATGGTCATCGGACCCATGACAACGACTGAAGAGAAGGTCCCCTACAGCCAGTTCCGAAAAGACCTTGCCGGGGGTGCAATTACCGAGGTGGTGGTCGAACCCGAACGCATCCTCTACTCCGGCGAGGCGTCCGGTGAAGAACCAAAAGAAAAAATTACCCGGAAGGTGGTTCGCATCGAAGACAAAAACCTGGTGGAAGAGCTGGTGGCGTCCGGTGTCGACTTCAAGGCCAAGCCGGCACGGAGAGGCATCCTCGGTCCCCTTCTGAGTTGGATCCTACCGGTTCTCCCGTTTGTGCTCATCTGGTGGTTCCTGATGAAGCGCATGGGTGGCGGGGCCAGAGGTATGATGTCGATAGGCAAGAGCAAGGCCACCGAAATCACCGGCCAGATGACCGGCGTGACCTTCAGGGATGTAGCCGGGATTGATGCGGTGGAGGCGGAGCTTAAGGAGATTATCGAGTTCCTCAAGGACCCCGACCGCTTCGTCAAGATGGGCGCCAAGCTGCCGAAAGGGGTGCTACTTGTCGGCCCTCCCGGCACCGGCAAGACCCTGCTGGCCAAAGCCACCGCCGGCGAGGCGAGCGTTCCCTTTTTCTCCATGAGCGGCTCCGAGTTCGTCGAAATGTTCGTGGGGGTTGGCGCATCCAGGGTGCGAGACCTCTTCGAGCAGGCCAAGGCCAAAGCGCCGTGCATCATCTTTATCGACGAAATCGATGCCGTCGGCCAATCCAGGTCCGGCGGAGCGGCGATGCGCACCAATGACGAGCGTGAGCAGACTCTCAATCAGTTGCTGTATGAGATGGACGGCTTTACCTCCAACCAGGGGGTCGTCATCATGGCCGCCACAAACCGTCCCGAGGTGTTGGACAAGGCGCTGCTCAGGGCCGGCCGCTTCGATCGCCAGATCGTGGTTCCACTCCCGACCGAGAAGGGGCGGCGCCAGATTCTCGAAATACACGCACGCGGCGTGTCCATTTCACCCGAGGTGGACCTGGACAAAGTCGCCCGATTTACGGCCGGATTTTCAGGGGCCGATCTGGCGAATCTCATCAATGAAGCCGCCCTGATGGCGGTACGACGAGGATCGCCCCAGGTGACCATGGAAGACTTCACGGTCGCCATAGAGCGAATCGTGGCGGGCCTGCAGCGGGATATGCCCCTGGAGGGAGAGACCCGCAAGAAGGTCGCCTACCACGAGAGCGGTCATGCGCTGGTGTCCCAGCTACTGCCGCTCACCGATACGGTTCACAAGGTGAGCATCATTCCCACATCCAAGGGCGCCCTGGGATACACCATGGAGATGCCGGAGGAGGACCGTTATCTGATGTCAAAACCGGCTCTCGAGCAGCGCATGGCGGTGATGCTGGGTGGCCGTGCCGCCGAACTGCTGGTCTTCCAGCAGACGTCCACCGGTGCTTCCAACGATCTCGAGCGGGCCACCGGTATGGCTCGGCGGATGGTGACAGAGTTCGGAATGTCGGAGAAACTGGGGCCGGTGCGCTACGTCGGACCGGCGGGCATGGACTATCTCGGCAGCCAGGTCTCGGCGTTAAACTTGAGCCCCGAAACCGAGCGTATGATCGACGAGGAAATCCGGCGCTTCCTCGATGAGGCGGCTGAGGAAGCCATGAAAATTCTCACCAGCAACGAGTCCGCGTTGCACGAAATTGCCCGAATCCTCCAGGAGGAGGAGGTCATAGACGGCGAGACTGTGGCGCTGATCGCCGGGGGGAAATCGACCACGAAACAGACCAAGGATAAGGTCACCGTATGACCGTTATTACCTGATCCGTTAATTCGCTCCCCGCTCGCCCTCGCTGGAACAAATTACCCCGATGAACAGCCTCACGCCATGAATCGGGCAAACTGCGGCAGAAGAGGTATTATCCATATGGAAGCACTACTTTACTATGTCATTGCCGGCGCCGTGTATTTCTTTGCACTGGCGGTGCAGCGAAAGTTGAAATCTACCTATAGTCGTTGGAGCGGGGTCCGGAACCAGGCGAACATGACCGGGGCGCAGACAGCACAAGCAATCCTCCAAGCCAATCGTATGGGGCGTGTAAAGGTCGGCCAGAAACCGGGCAAATTGACCGATCACTACAATCCGCGCGACAAGACCATTGGGTTGTCGGAGCAGATTTACGGAGTACCCAGCGTTGCCGCCATGGCCATCGCCGCACACGAAAGCGGGCATGCTATTCAGGACGAGGTGGACTACAGGCCGCTTGAAATACGGACGTTCCTGGCACCCATCGCATCTGCCGGCGCCAAATTCGGCCTTCCGGCAGCTATCTTCGGCTCATTTCTGGGTAGTCCCCTTCTCTTGCAGGCCGGGGTCCTGGCATACGGAGGCGCTCTGATGCTTCAGTTCCTGACGCTGCCGGTCGAGCTCAACGCGAGCAAGCGGGCCATGGGGCAGCTCGAGAAGCTGGGTCTGATGGATGACCAGGAGAAAAAGGGCGTCAAAGAGGTGCTACGCGCCGCTGCCATGACATATGTCGCCGGAGCCGCGTCGTCGGCGGGCTACATCATCTATATCGCTATCATAGCGGGCCGCTGGATCTTTCGCATGCCTCCTCTGGCAAAGCCTCCGTTGAAGCCGCCGCCATTGCCCTAGCCGGTGCAAACGATAAAATCTGTTGGGCCAGTGCCACTAAGGTGTAATTGACAGTGCTGACAAAGCCTTAGATATGTTTATGATAAGATAATCCCTCAACGGTTTATCTTGTTGATGATGCCTCTGCACGGAAAGGGCTGACGCATGTGCTTTCTGCGGCCCGGCATCACGTTGAGGCATTTTTGTCATCTGAATAATTCCTCCAAATTCAATCCATAGATGACCATGCATGCCTGATCATGGATGCCTGGGTTTCGGGCCTGTCGGGAAAGCATTTAGAAACTGTTGTTGCTCCAATAAACGTTAATCTTCCCGTGATTTTTCTTTCGGCCCGCGATGGCAAAGAATCCAGAGACAGGGCACTCGCAGCCAAGGCTGAAGGTTTTTTTCGTAAACCGGAGGATGGGCCGGCACTATTGGATGCCATTTCGTGGGCGCCGGGAACACATCCTCGGAATCTTTCTGCCAAGGAAAAAGCATAAATGGAGCGCGACAAGATTTTTCTCAAAATGCTGCTGAACCAGCAGCAGGAAAATGCAGAGAGATGGAAGGCAGAAATCCGCAGTAAAATTCTCAAGCTCAACGAACAAAGGGATTCCTCAGAAATTGAGGATTCTGGTTATAAAGAAAGCCCAAGTGAATTAATTTTGTAGAAGTAAATCAGCTTGGATTCCACTTTTAATTTGTCTACAGGTTATCTTAGCCGATGAAGCGACTTGTTCTACAATTCGCATGAATTTT
>Ga0209786_1000027_pt1 | contig 65182 bp, 63 predicted proteins | sample WorMetilvaeELBA2_FD_187405 | JGI IMG/M metagenome (GOLD analysis project Ga0209786, IMG submission 187405) | Marine gutless worms symbiont microbial communities from Max Planck institute for Marine Microbiology, Germany - Olavius ilvae ELBA.2... ...
CGATGGCCTTTGTGATGTCTATTTTTGCAACCAGAAAATTTCGCAACTAAATGTAAAAGAACAATGAAACACAAAAAGTGTTACCCATGTCTCCGAACACATGTAACCCTTGTCCCCGGTCCATACAATGGGGGAGGCGCGGTGGGGGTGAAAGAATGGATGATTAGCGTAGCCTTGGTTCTGTTCATAAGATCGCATATTTAGAGTTCCCAATAATGGGGTGACTGTGTTAGATTTCCAAGAGAATGCCACTCCCCCCACACGGATATATCGAGCGTCACAGGTGGCCAAACTGCACTGAACGACATGGCTTTTTCTCTTTTAACCGATGGGTGAACAGATTTCAAAGAATGAGCGGGCAAAGTGCCGGCTTTCAAAACAGGGGCTTTCGCCAGGAAGTTGTCTGGTCAAAACAGAGGACGGCCGGCGGCCGGCTTGTCTCGCGACCCTGAAATACGAGAACGACATACCACTGCGCCTCATCACCTCCGTTCACCTGTCGCGGCCTGAAAACTATCTCTCCATTTATCAGTCGGGATGCAATTTTTCCTGCCGAAAATGTCACTCATGGTATTTCAGCAAAGCGGCGGACGGTACCTGGTTCACACCGAAGCAGATCCTTACCAGAAGCATGGAATACGAGACGCTGGTCACCCTTCGGGAGCCTCGGGAGAAAGCCACCGCCTGGCATGCACAGGAAACCTGCCGATGCTGTGGAAGTTGCGTCATCCGGGGGCGGCCGTCGAGCAACTGTCCGGGGGTTCTCGATCCGGATGCCATCCGGTTAAGCCCGCAGGGTTTTGGTCCGGCACGGAATATTGTCGCGTTTACCGGCGGCGACGTTACCTGTTGTCCCGAATTTTACGAGGAGTGTGCGCGTCTCATCAAAACCCACACGAATCTGTGGGTATTGATTGAAACCAATGGTTACGGGCTCACCCCTGAAAACCTAGACCGTCTCCAGGGTTCCGGTGTAGATGCTTTCTGGCTGGACATCAAAGCCCACGATGCCGACAAGCATAAGTGGCTGACCGGCTGTTCCAACACACATATCCTCAAACTCCCGGAGGAAATGCTCACAAGGGGATTCACCCTGGAAGTCCTGTCCCTTTACATTCCCAATCTTGTTGAGGGCGACGAACTGGAAACAATCGCCCGGGATCTGTTTGCTGTGGACCCTGCGATCCCATTTACCATCCTGGCCTTTTTCCCGGAACATCGGATGGAAAATTTCAGGAGTCCCACGGTCAAGGAAATGGTTGACGCTTATCGGAACGTACAATCTACCGGATTGAAGAACATCAAACTCGGAAATCTGGGAGTATTTGTTCGCAGCGACGAGGACCTGGATACCATGATAGCCGGCATCGGTGCAAGCGCACTGTAAGTTGAAATTGTACCTGGCGAGATTACGGCTCCCGGTTGATTTTGGACTGCAATCGCAGAAAATTGCCGCCCAGGATCGCCGACGCAAGCTCGGGATCGAGTCCCAGAGATTTGACTTTTCTCAGTTCGGAAGCTGGGCTGCCAAACGGAAAGTCGGATCCGAACATCAGCCGCCTGTGCCCGTACCGTCGAAGGTACTCGCGAATTTCGGTCGGGGACGCCAGCGCGGTGTCTCCCCACACGTTGTCCAATTCCCACAGCCCTGCTTCGGCGATGGCACGAAAACCGCCGTTGAGCATGCCCAGATGCGGGATGATCACCCTAACGCCAACGGCAAGTTCCCGGATAAATCGCAGCGTGTTGCCGAACTCCTCCTCCAGCACCACCGGTAAATTCCTGCGTCGAATCTCACCAATGGCGCTGGGGCACTGAGGATCGTCGTAGCAGTACACCGGCTCGTTGTCGTGACGGTGCCACTTGACGCCGCAGTGTGATGCCTTCAGCTGATCCATCGCAAAGTCGTTCCAGATGAAAAAGTAAGGATATACGGTGAGTTCTTTGGGTTTCAATGACAGCAGATACGCATTGCTCTGCTGTCGACGTCGACGCCACTCCGGACTGTCGGTAAAATGAAAATCATACCGGTCATATATCTCCATAACAGGCGAGAAAAATGCGACCCCGCCGATATCCGTTCCGCCTGCATCCCGGATGTAGTCTTCGTACGACTGCGGCATACTGCGGTCAATGACGCCGCAATGTGCGTGGGAGTCGATGACTGTCGAGGTCGCTTGTATCATACCCTTCACCCGGGAGAGTGAATCCCGACTCGTTATCTTCTACTTGATCTCTTCTTCCGTCTCGGCACAGAACTCTTTCTCATGCGCCCTTTTCTGATCCTGCTTTTCCTCAGGACCGCTTTTCGCTTTACATCGCCATATTTTCCAAACCTGCCGCCCATGAGAGTCTTCTTTCACCATTCGCGGGTTGCCAGAACCGCCTTTAAGACTTTATTTTAGTTTGATATCGTTTATCTGTTTTCCTATATCATGTTGGAATGGATCAACCAATGCTTTCGAAGACTCCCACCGAAAAGATCGTCCATATTCTAATCTCCGACGACGGTATATTCCCAAACAATGGCCGTCTGCCGCTGCTACTCTACAAGGGGACGATTGAACTACCTGCCCGCGATCCGGCCCGGGTCGTTGAGGAGCTGTTTGAGTCGCACAGCTGGAGCGGATCCTGGCGAAACGGCATTTTCGGGGTCCACCATTACCATTCCACCGCCCACGAGGTGTTGGGTGTCACCAGCGGGAAAGCACGGGTTCAGCTGGGAGGACCGACGGGATCGATGTACACGGTGAAAAAAGGGGATGTGATCGTCATTCCGGCAGGGGTAGCCCATAAAAATTTGGGGGCAAGTCTCAATTTCCGAGTGGTCGGTGCATACCCGGATGGGCAGAACTGGGATATGAATTATGGAAAGGCCGGTGAACGGCCGCAGGTCGACCGCAACATCGCCCGGGTGCCACTTCCGGAACAGAACCCGGTCTTCGGTGAAAACGGCCCGCTCATCGATCTGTGGGACATCTGATCCGCTCTCACAAACGCTTTCCTGGGGTATTGCTACGGAGGGAGATCACAGATCAGTGAGCTGCAATGCCAGCTCCATGGCCAATGCCTTTAGGAGTTCTCCCGATTCGAGCCCATCGATGAATCGGCGAGGAATCCCTGATAATCCGGTTTGAGCGCCAACAAGGGTGCCGGTGAGAATGGTCCGCGCCTGATTTTGGCCGCCGCCGTTCACGGAATGGAGAACGGCCGATTCAAAATCGTCATGAAACCGGGCCGCCAGGTAATAGGCGGCCGGAAGCATATGATAAATGGCGCAGGGCATCCCATAGACCAAAGATACCTTCCACGCCGGCTCTATACCGATTTCAGGGTCTGCTGCTGCAGAAGCCATATAGGACGGCGTAAGCAACGCGTCCGGGGATGCAAAACGGCCTGCCCGGGGTGGATCGGGATCCCCTGGACGGGGCGGCTCCAGATTGCCTTGGGTCACGGCGTGGAATGGGAGATCGCCGCTTTTTACCAGCGCCATGAGTTTTCCCGACAGATGTCTGTCGAAAGGCTCCCCTTGAACCAGAAGACCCAGCACCGCGCCAAAAGCCACGGTCATTGAAACGATGGTGTCATCACTCTGGGTGAGAACGGTGTTGCCGGCAATAGCCACCGCAAGCTTGGCAGGATTCATTGCGTAACGGACGGCAATGGCAAGGGTCCGTTCGATGGCTTCGGTGGTGTCCGCATGCCCGCCGATTTGGCCCCACGGCAGTTTCCGCTCCACCCGTTTACGCCATGCATCGCGTATCGATTGGCTGGTATATCCGCCGGGCCCGCTGAACGGCTTGCCGTCCAGAAACGGAAAAAGCTCTTCGTCCAGACGTCGGCAAAAGTTTTCAGCGTCGTATTTGCCGCAATCAACCAGAGATCGCACCATGAGGGTGAGGATAAACCCGGCCTGGGAAAGCTGGCCGGCCTTCAATCCACTGTGATACCGACCGGGCTTTGGATCGGTATATTCGTCGATCCAATCTCCGTAATCCCGGCGAAGCTCGTCGAGGTCGTAATACCAGTGAGGACCAAGCCCCAATGCATCGCCGATAAATGCGCCCATAATGGCGCCTGCGGCCCGGTCTTGTATATGCTCATCCGACATGCGAAGCTCCTTATGGTCATTCTCGCGCAGGGATGCCGTGAGAGGCATTCGTTGCACGGGTGCATCAGCGGGTCGGCTCAATCCAACGGCACATGCTCTTTCACCGCCGAAAGATTAATCTCCTCCTGGCCGGCGGCATCGATCTTCAACGCCCGGTTTCTGAAGTCTTCGGCATCGATCTTTTCCTCGACCCACGTTCTCCAGGTCTCCGACTGTGAAGAGATTATGGCCTTAAAATTTTTGGATGGATCAAACCGGGACAGGGCATCGTCCGCTATCCAGACGCAATAATGGCATTTTTTCTCATCGCCTTCTGCGACGGAAAAAAAATAGCGGAACTTCGCACTCCCGGGTTTCAAGCCTTCCTTGATTTCATAGTTCTTGTAGGACCATGTTGTTTGCATGTTTCCCCCTCGGTGAGAATACCATTGTCAGGTTATAGAAAAACGGGATTTGATAACCAAAGGTAAGCTCAAAGGACCGACTGTCCATGGGTTCCGGTTTGCCTCACCCCCCGCGAATAATTACTATGTTACAATTGGTTGATGTGCTACCGAATCTACAAGGCAATGGGGGTGCGACGATGGCCCGGGCGAAGATTCAGCGCCACGAAAAAACGGGATGGGTGACGGTCTTTTATGACGGTGCGTGCCCCTCGTGTGTCAGAGACCGGGCGCAGTACGAAAAACTCGTGGGCAGCAAGGGTGCTGATATACGCTGGTTTGATATTACAGGCCAGAAGGAGCTCCTGCGGGAGATCGGCATCGACCCCCACAAAGCGTTGACGGAACTGCATGTACAAGATGAACGTCATCAGGTACTTTCGGAAATGGATGCCTACATTCTCCTCTTGAAAAAAGTGCCCCTGTTGAAACCTTTGGCATGGCTTATCGGCCTTCCGGCGATTCGTCCCGTGCTTTCGAAAGTCTACCACCGCCGGGTCAATCGAAGACTACAGCAGAGTAATCGGTTTCCGGAATAAAATCGTTCCACGGGTTTGTTTCGACAAGAATGGTCCACAGGAGCATATAGGGATGGTAACGCCGGTACCCAACTTATCGACCCTGCCTCGACATCTGTCCGAGCGCATATCCGTCATCGGGGATCGACCCATCGATGACACGAAAGCCTATGTCCTTTACTGGATGCATCACGCCATCCGGGACCACGAGAACCCGGCCCTGGATGTTGCCATCGCCGTTGGCAACAGCATCGGCAGGCCGGTTCTCGTCTACCAGGGGCTGGGCGGGAACCATCCCTACAACTCGGACCGCCACCACGTCTTCATCATGGAAGGCGCCCGGGACGTGCAACAGGGTCTCAAACGCAGAGGAATCGCTTACCGTTTTTACCTCCCCGAAAAACCGGAGAAACCGACGCCCTTGAGAGATCTGTCCCGGGAGGCCGCTCTGGTCATTACGGAAACGTTCCCGGCGCCGCCTTTTCCCAAATGGGTCGGCAGTCTTGCCGATCGTATCGACCCGCCGGTGTGGACTGTCGACAGCAGCTGTATTTTCCCGATGCAGCGCATCGAGCGACGATTCGAACGTGCGTTCCAATTTCGAAAGCATACCTGGCCGGAGTACCAGCAGAGAATTCGAGCGGTATGGAAAGATCTGGAGCCCGACCAGGCCGAATTTGCCGGATCATTGCCGTTTGCCGGCATCGTTCTTCAGGCCGCAGATTTGAATGAGCTCTGCGCGCGCTGCCGGATCGATCACGGCATCGGGCCCGTGCATCACACAACAGGCGGGTCTCACGCCGGGTACGCGCGCTGGGACGCATTCAAACGCCATGGACTGTCTTCCTACGCACGGCTTCGAAACAATGCCGCAATAATGCCGCCAAAAGGTGTGAGCCGAATGTCTCCCTATATACATTACGGCATGGTCTCGCCGTTTCGCATTGCCAGAGAGGCGGCCGAGAGCGAATCGAAAGGCGCGGAGAAATTCCTGGATGAATTTCTGGTGTGGCGCGAACTGGCACATAATTTCTGCTTTCACACGCCGAACCCTGAACATGTGGACAGCCTTCCCGAATGGGCCAGTAAAACCCTTGAACAGCACCTGGAAGATCTGCGACCCGCTATCTTTACTCCGGAGCAGCTCGAACGGGCGAAGTCCGGCGATCCCCTCTGGGATGCGCTGCAACGCTCTCTGATACGCCAGGGGGAGCTGCACAACAATGTCCGTATGACGTGGGGAAAAGCCCTGCTCCAGTGGACCCGATCGCCCTCGGAAGCCCTGCGCATCCTGATCGATTTGAATCATCGGTTTGCCCTGGATGGCAACGATCCCAACTCCTATGGCGGGATTCTCTGGTGCTTCGGGCTATTTGACCGGCCGTTCAAGCCGGAAATCCCGATTATCGGCTCCTTTCGGCCGCGGCCGCTGGACCAGCATGCCCGACGGCTCGACATGGCGACATACACGGAAAACGTCGATGTTCCCTCCTCCGGCGCCCGGTTGTCGATCGCTGTCATCGGTGCCGGTCTTTCCGGGTTGCGCGCAGCCACGGTGTTATCGGACCACGGCCACCGGGTGCGGGTGTTCGAAGAATCGAACGGCCCGGGTGGCCGGATGGGCGCATTCAAATGGGAGGGCACCTATGTCGATGCCGGCGCCCAGTACTTTACCGCCCGGGATGCCCGATTCCGCCGGTATTTGGAATCCTGGATCCAGGAAGGGATCGTCTCCCGTTGGGATGCTGAACTGGCCGCAGTGGATGCTCCGGGAAAATTTCGCACAGTTGGTAGCTCTTTGGAACGATTTGTCGGAACGCCCCGCATGAACCGTTTGGCCGAGCACCTGTCAACGGGCCTGAACATCCGCTACGAAAGTGCAGTGACGCGGATTGAGAATTACGACGGAAAATGGCGGCTCATCCACGCGACCGGCATGTCGGATGAGAAATTTGATGTGGTAATCATTGCGACACCGGTCGAACAAGCTGTACCGCTGCTTCCTGCAGGCTCCGATATGGCTGCGCCGGCATCCGGTATCGAAATGCTGCCCTGCTGGGCGGTGATGGCCGTATTTGACGACCCGCTGCCCGTTCCCTATGACGGCCTATTCTTTAACGGCGCCCCGCTGTCCTGGGCGGCCCGAAACAACAGCAAGCCGGGTCGATCGGATTCCGAAATCTGGATGTTGCATGCGGCCAATGACTGGACCATCGATAACATTGAAGCAGATCCCAACGTGGCCGCTGAGAAATTGCTCGAATCCTTTTTTCATTTAACCGATACGTCGCGCACCCAACCCCGAGCCGTCAAGGCACGTTTGTGGCCGTTTGCGTCTGCATCCCCTCCCCTCGACGACGGGTGTCTCTGGAGCGCAACGGAAGGGATCGGCATCTGCGGAGACTGGTGCGCCAAGTCGAGAATCGAAGGGGCGTTTCTAAGCGGCACGGCCATGTCGGGGCGCGTTCTGGGACAGGCCCTCCAATTGGGCAAGAAGCGTGGCAGGCGGATTCATGGATAGCCGCCACACCAAATACTGCGCGGTCTGCGGCAGACAGATCGAGTGGCGGAAGAAATGGCGCCGGTCCTGGGATCAGGTGAAGTACTGCTCCGCTGCTTGCCGTGAATCCGGCGTGAAGGCCACGGACCGGGAATTGGAGTCCGCCATCCTCGGACTCCTGCGTTCACGGGGTACGGGAAAACCCATTTGTCCCAGCGAGGCCGCGGTCAAAGTGGCCGGCAATCCGTCCACAGCTGTCTGGAAACCATTCATGCCCGCAGCACGAAATGCCGCAAGACGGCTCTTCGCAAAGGGTCGCGTCGAAATACTGCAGAAGGGACGGCCGGTGGAACCGTCCACGGCCAAGGGGCCGATCCGCATCCGCCTCCGAAAACGCGCTTGAACAAAGCGGACCTTACACCTCACCGGCGTCTCTCAATGCATGGCGTTTCAAGCGATCCAGGGAAACGGTTTTCAGTACGCCTTCGTTGGTGGCGGAAAGAACCACAGGAGGCGCAACACCATGGGCATCGGCCTCTTTCCACCGGCCGGCACAGAGACACCAGCGGTCACCCGGTTTGAGCCCCGGAAATCCGAACATGGGGTTGGGTGTCGAGAGATCGTTTCCACGATCTTTGGTAAATTCCAAAAAATCTTCGGTGACCTCGGCGCATACCCCGTGAACGCCAGCATCTCCCGAAGGAATTTTACAGTCGCCGTCACGCGTGAACCCGGTCAACTGGGACAGGCTGCAGGTGTCCAGAGCTTCGCCCAGAACATTTTTTTCTATTGCAGATTTCATATCCTTCAACCTTTCAAAAAACCTCCCCGCGGCACTGCACAGGGAGGTTTTTGGAAAAACAGATTAAGATGGCAGGCGATACCGAATCAGGATCGGACGGCCTTATACCGGACATACAAGTCTCTCACGCGACGTTTGAGATGTTTTATTCGGTTCGAATCGTCCTCTGTGGACCATCTGGGTTCGCTGATCATAAAAAGGGCATCGTTGATTTCATCGATCACGTGCTCGGTGGCGGAGCACCACTCGGCCGTACATCGATCCTGCATATCCGCCGCTTCATCCACGTCCTTTTCAAGATTGTTAACGGAAGTCTCCAGTGCGGTCATATACGTGCCCCAAGCCTCCAGGGTGTCTTGATGAAATTGTTCACGAAATTCTTTCATAATGAGTGCTCCTTTTCGAAAGTTGCTTTTTGTGTTCATCGAGCTATATATAGAAAACGCTATTCATTGAAATTGAATCAATACTTAACGCACGCAAGACACTAATCACCTGAGATATGACTTCAAGCCGTTATCCTAAAAGGTCGTTTCGAGTCGGGCATAGAATGCAACATAATGGGCACCACTTCAACGTGCCGCCGAATGCGGTTTGCATTTGGATCGATGGATATTATTTTCTTGAGTAATTATCGGTATTCCGTTCCGATGGGTGACGTGTCACCGTATCGGAAAAGGTCGGGATCATCGGGGTCGGTATCGGGATCGAGCCCGATAATTGCGATTCTGTCTCGATCCCGACACCGGCCCCGACGCCGAAAGCGTTTATACTTGAACTCCGTCGATCCCGTATTCTGCTGGCAGAATTCTCTCTGCTCAAACGGAACATATTTAGGGTAACAGCTTCAAAGTAATCTGACGGGAGTGGCATCTTAAGGAAAGATTCGCATCGTAATTTGGACGGATACGATCAAAAAGGATAGAGAGGTTCGAAGATACAAGGATAGGGGCGAACCCCTTAAGGCGGAAATCACAAAAGCCTTTAAAACATCACTTGCTGCCGTGTCTGTGGGGTCGACGCCCCAACCCCTGGAATCCCTGGTCGCCTTCGGCGCCGCCTCTGGCGTGTAGACCTCGTACCTCAATATTCCATTTTTCTACAGAAGAACAGTTTCTGTACTTCAGTTCAAAAAACCTCAAAAGAACAAAGGAGATAAAACATGTTTGTTAAAGCTTATTCAGCCAACGAGGCGGCAGGATCCCTGCAGCCCTTTGAATATGAACTTGGAAACATCGGTTACGATGAGGTCGACATCGACGTGAGTCATTGCGGCATCTGCCACAGCGACCTGAGCATGCTCGACAACGAATGGCAGATGACGCAATTCCCATTTGTGCCTGGACACGAAATCGTCGGAAAAATCAAATCCGCCGGCCCGGGGGTGACCCATCTGGCCGTCGGCCAAACAGTCGGTATCGGATGGTTCTCCCAGTCCTGCATGACATGCGCGCAGTGCATGTCCGGCAATCACAACCTCTGTCCCGATGCCCAGGGCATCATCGTGGGCCGACATGGTGGTTTCGCGAACCTTGTGCGCGCCCACAAGGGATGGGTGATCCCGCTTCCCGAAGGCGTCAATGCAGGTACGGCCGGGCCCCTGTTTTGCGGCGGTATAACGGTATTCAATCCCATCGTTCAAAACAACATCCGTCCCACCGATCGGGTCGGCGTAGTCGGGATCGGGGGCCTTGGACACATGGCCCTCCGGTTCTTGCGCGCCTGGGGGTGCGAAGTCACCGCATTTTCCACAAGCCCGGACAAAGAAGACGAGGCCCGGCAACTGGGCGCGCACCATTTCGTCAATTCCCGCGACACCGGGGCACTGGAAAAACTGGCCGGACATTTCAATATGGTCCTGTCGACGGTCAACGTCCCGCTTCCATGGGATGCTTATGTCAACACACTGAGTCCAAAGGGGAAACTGCACCTGGTTGGGGCGGTACCTTCAGTGGAAACGGCTTTTTTTCCGTTGCTCATCGGCCAGAGGTCTGTTGGCGCATCGCCTCTCGGAAGTCCTGCATTGATCGCCAATATGCTCGAGTTTGCCGCCCGCCACGACATCGAACCGGTAACCGAGACCTTTCCCATGTCACAAGTCAACGACGCCATGGAAAAATTGCGCTCCGGCAAACCCAGGTATCGATTGGTGTTGGAGAATGACTTTTAGCTCAAATATTTCATGAAATTTTTGAGCGAATTGGTTTATAACAGTTGCCATAAATATGTTGCGATTGAAGATTGGGGCCAGGTTTCGGAACGGAATTCTGACAATCGCTGTAGTATCTATTGCTGTCTGGTGGGTCTGCTTGTCCTGAGCACCGTCGAAGGGCGGCGAAGCGTCAGAATGTACAACTCCGGCTCGTCGACCAGCATTTCGACTCGAAACCTGTATGGAGAGAACAGCTGTTCCGCTTCTGATTTTTCCGGGAAGTCATCGAAGGGAAAGGGGGAGTTTCGTCTCAAGCGGTCGACAAACCGTTTGCCGAGCGGGTGACTGATAATCAGGCGACCGGCCGGCGTCATCATCCTGGCGACATTTTTAAACGCACCGGCCTTGTCGACAATATTGGGGTAGCACGCATTGATAAACACCACGTCAATGCGTGCATCCGGCAAGGTCAGGTCACGGACGTCCGACAAAATCGTCTCGACACCGGGATAATTCTTGCGCAACCGCTTCAGCATCTTTCCGGCAAGATCGCAGGCGTAAATGCGGCCCGGCCGGTATGATTGAATCAGGGGCACCAGGATGCCGGTTCCCGTGCCCACGTCCAGTACCACCTCCCCGTTCCGGATTTCGGCAGCGGCGACAATCCGGCTCAACCGCTCGGGAACACCTTCCGGCAGTGGTGGTTCGAACCGTTCCACGAGTTCGTCGAACCGCTCGCGCTGGATCCGATTGAGCCGTTGAATCTCTTTTTCTTCCAGTGTTTTGAAAGGCATAGTGTGTTCTCATGTGAAGGAAACAGGTCATGGTGATTCGGCCGTCTCAAAAAGCCGATCTGCACACCATGTCGCGTATCTATGTGCAGACATGGCGTGATACTTACCTGAGTGTGCTGCCCTACGACTACTTATTCGAAATGTCGGCTCCGACACATGAACAAGCGTTTGTGAATCAGCTCGACAGCAACCAGTTCACCAGTTTAGTGGCCGAAGATGCCGGTAGGGTTCTCGGTTTCACTACCGGAGGCCTCGAAAGAAACGGCAATAACATCTACGGCGGTGAAATCTACACGCTTTATGTGCTGAAAAATTTTCAGCGGCAAGGTATCGGCGGAAAGCTGGTATCCGCATTGGCCGAACAGCTAAACCGGATCGGCATCTATTCCATGCTGGTTCGGGTCCTCAAACGCAATCCCTACAGACGGTTCTATATTAAAATGAACGGCACCTATCTGAAAACCGAATACCAGCATTTATCCGGTGAAAATCTCGAGGTGGATGTATACGGCTGGCTGGATACCACCCTGGTCAAGGATAAAACAACCATACCTTAGGGATTTCGTGAAAGCTTCACCCCTCCGTAAGATCTCAGCGGCTGCCCGTCGGCGATCCGTCATTTCAATGTCTCGGAAAGATATTCCGTAAATCGTTTCCACGATTTCTTGTCGGCATCTTCCCGGTACCGGTTGCCCCCAAACACGGTAAACGCATGGGGCGCGCCGCTGTAGGTAATCATTTCATGGGAAACGCCGGCGGCCTCCAGTTCTCCGGCAAGCCGGGCAAACTGGTCCATGGTAATGTTCGCGTCGGCCGTCCCGTGCAGAATCAGCAGTTTCCCTTTTGTTTTGGAGTAGTTCTGCCCTTGGGGTGTGGCCAATCCGCCGTGAAATGTGACAAAGCCTTTCAGCTCCGCCCCGGACCGGGCGAATTCGAGCACCGCGGCCCCGCCGAAACAGTATCCCATGGCCACCGCGTTATTGACATTGGCGCCATTGGATTTTGCCGCATAAAGTGCTCCCCGGAGCAGATCGCGCATTTTGTTCCGGTCCTTGTAGAGCTCGCCGGTGTGCTGGCGTTTGTCCTTGACTTCGGTCGGCCTCACCCCGGCCCCAAACAGGTCGGCGGCGAAAACCGCATATCCCATATCGGCCAGCATGTCGGCACGTTTGACTTCATAATCGGTCAGGCCGTCCCAGTCATGAATAAGCAGCACCAGGGGGGCGTCGGCCGAGGGGCTGACATAGTATCCTTCGTAGGGTTCTCCGCTAACCTGGTACGACACCACCTTGCCGGCAGCGCCGGCGGTGGAGGAAAACGCCAGTATGAGTAAACATGCGACAATAGCTTTCATGATATGTCTCCTTTAACCGCAACAGCAAGAGCGGTCCTGATGATTCACTGAGTTAATTTAGTATTTTATTTCAGAATGTTAAGAATATAGCGGGTTTAATTTGGCTGAAAGATATTGCCGGGTAACACCTCTGTCAATTCCGGCAGATAAAAGAAGACAACCGGCTCAAAACCACTTGTTGTAAATTTTCCGGTATTCCCCGCTTCCTTTCATTTCGAGAATGCCCAAATCGAAAATTTCCTCGTAGGGACTCTGGATATGCTGGGGGAACACCACACCGTATTTCTGTTCGTCGAACATCTCACCGACCACTTGGATCGAAAGGTCTCTTTTTGCCGTATACATCAAGGCCGGGGCATCATACACGACGGCATCGGCGGCCCCGGATTGAAGACTTCGAATCAAATCATCCAGGGTCTCGGTCCCCATGACGGTGACATCATAGTAACGCATGAAGTCTTCACTGGTCGTCCCCTTGATCACCGCCACCTGTTTCCCTGAGAGGTCCTGGAGTCCTTTGATCTCCCCGGGGTCGATTTGACTGACCGTCAATGAAGAGGTCAGGGTTGCCGTGAATGCGGCGAACCAGACGATGCCGATAATCATCCAGACAGAAGCGATCAAACGGCCGATAATTTTCCTCGGGCACTTATCGCCGTATCCGACGGTGGTCATGGTAACGATAGCCCACCAATAAGCGTCCACAATGCCCTCGCTGTACCGGGTGGGAAAACTTCTTGGGTCTTTGTCGCTTTTTTCAAGAAACCAGATCGCATGGGCAACCACCGTGAGGCCGATGGCAAATATCACCAGGGAATACCCAATAACTCTCAAAATCTTCAGGACCAGATCGTGGATTCGGGTATCAGCAACTTTTTTCACCGCCACGATCAGACCCGAATCGAAAAACGGATGCGAAAAATCAACCCGTTTTTCCCTTTCTGCGGTAATAGTGAGACCCGAGAAGTTGATATCGCACTCACCGCTTTCAACCGCGTTCAGGACCTCCTGCACTGAACCATAATAAACGAACTCCGGTATCAATCCATTCCGCTCACAGATCGCTTTTGCCATATCGATGCAAAAGCCCCTTCCGTCTTTGAAAACAAAGGGGGGGAACTCTTTAACAGCAATTCTGATGCGGTTGGTGGGCTCCTGCGCCAGTGCGGGAAGACCCATCAGAATCAGGATGCACAACGACAGGGCTGTTTTTTTCATTCGATGCACCTCCTGGACAGGTTGCAGAGGTTCAAGTTCGAAACGGACGGTACGCAATAGTGGTATCCCTACCGGTCGCAACTGTCAAATGTTGAAAGCAGATATCATTGTGTTGAGAAAATCTACGTCGAAAAAGCCAGATAACGACATGATATCGCGATCGGAATCGCAATCGGGATCGAAACAGGATGGCCGGCTATATCGTCGATACCGATTCCGAACCCGATACCGATTCCGATGATTTTACCACGGTGATACCGTTACGCAATCTACCCATCGGAGTGAAATAAGGATGCCAAAATACCCGATCTCCCGGCTTGCCGGTAAGTTATTCCATGTCCACCTTGACATGCCCGTGCCCAATGTCTTCTATACTTCTATGGACAGCGACCTGTTGATCAAACGCAAATTTACATTCCGTGTCGGCGATCAGAAACTCATCCTGATAAAAAAGCCGGTGGAGAGCGCGCGGCACGTCATCATGAAAGCATTGCTCTGGGCGCTTTATCTTCCCGAGTACCCGGACCTGCAGGTCGAAACGGGTATCGACCACAAGTACAAACCCGATCTGGTGCACATGGAATCCGAAGCCCCCGTCTTCTGGGGGGAAGCCGGCAGCATCGGGACATCAAAGCTGCGCCGCATACTGAAGCGGTTTCCGAACACCCACTTTGCCTTTGCAATCTGGGGGGCCGATCTGAATCAATTTGAAACCCGGATACGCCACCAGGCAAGAAAGGCGAAACGGACCGGACCGGTGGATGCCATCCGTTTCTCACCGGATGCCGACAGGCTGTTCATCGATGACCGCGGGAACATCAATATCAGACATAACGACCTGGAATGGCGGAGGATTGTCTGACGCCGGGGAGGGAGAGTGCTATGTTGTGGAAAATAACTCTATCACTTATGCTTTATGGATGCCTGCTACCGGTTGTCGCAGTCGACGCCGCCGATGGCGGAAAACTTGTCGAGAAGCTTAAATCCGGCGGTTATGTGCTGATGATTCGCCATGCCTATGCACCGGGCGGGGGGGACCCTGCCAATTTCACCATCGGCGATTGCACAACCCAGCGGAACCTCAACGATGAGGGGCGCTCTCAAGCCCGCCACATCGGCCGATGGCTGCGCGACCGGGGAATTACATCCGCCCGGATGTACTCCAGCCAGTGGTGCCGCTGTCTCGAGACGGCACGGCTCATGGACCTGGGTCCTGTCAGCGAGCTGACGGCCCTTAATTCCTTCTTCGAGCTGCCCCAAAACCGCGAGCCCAACCTGAGGGCCCTGCGGGCGTTTCTGGCCAACCAGCCCACGGACGGGGAGCCGATTGTTCTGGTCACCCATTTTGTCACCATATCCGGCATCACGGGCGAAGCGGTGTCCTCCGGCGAAGGGGTGGTGCTGCGCCTGAAAGGAGAAGGAGAACATGAGTATGTCGGGCGGATGGGGTTCGGGTTCTAGTTCCAAGTGCGACAGACCTGAGCACCGATTCTATCTAAACTAGCCAAATACGGAACCTGGCTTGAGCTGGAAATTCGGCCCACGCTGTTTCCGGTTTCCCTCCCAGGATTTCTGAGATCTGCCCCGCTTGCGTCCAGCTGCCGGCCGTCGCGGAGGCCGGGTTTTCCGTGGCGTCCCGGCAGGCGGTAGCGCCTTGTAATCAAACCCTTCGATCGTCCGGCGTTCGACCGGAATACCGATAATGCGATCAATGGCCTTTACCATGTTATTATCTTCACTGGTCATAAGGGTGAAGGCCTCGCCGGTATTGGCCGCCCGCCCGGTTCTGCCGATGCGGTGGATATACGCTTCCGGGGTGGACGGTATGTCATAGTTGATGACATGGGATACCTTGCGGACATCGATGCCCCGGGCGGCGATGTCGGTGGCTACTAAAACTTCGTAGGTGCCGTTTCGGAATCCGTCCAGTGCGGCCTGTCGCCGCCTTTGGGAGAGGTTCCCTTGAATAGATGCCGACCGAAAGCCCTTCCGGACCAGTTTCTCACCCAGCCGTTTTGCGCGATGCTTCGTGCGGGTAAACACCAGGACCGAGTCGGCCTGTGTTTGGTCCAGGAGTTTCATCAGCAGCGGTGTTTTCAGGTGGGCTGCGACGGGGTAGAGCGCGTGGCTTACGGTTTCCGCCGGCGCGGTGTTTCCCACCTGGACAATGGTCGGATCACGCAACATGTCCTTGGCCAGCTTTCTGATCTGGTGCGGCATGGTCGCTGAGAAGAGCAGGTTCTGCCGTTTTTTCGGCAGATGCTTCAGGATCCTGCGGATGTCGGGCAGAAAGCCCATGTCGAACATCTGGTCCGCCTCGTCCAGAACCAGTATTTCGACGCCGGAGAGGTCCACGGTGCCACGGCCCAAATGATCCAGGAGCCGTCCGGGACAGGCGACGATGATATCCACGCCCCGTTTAAGTTTCTGAAACTGTGGATTGAAACCCACACCGCCATATATGGTAGCTGTCTTAAGCCCGGTTTTTCGTCCCAAGGTCCCGATGGCCTGGGCTATTTGCTCAGCCAGTTCACGTGTCGGGGCAACGATCAGGGCACCCACACGGCTGCGCGGCTGTCTCACCAGATGATCCAGGATCGGCAGGGCAAACGCGGCGGTTTTCCCGGTACCGGTCTGGGCCAGACCCATAATGTCGTTACGTGCCATAATCGGCGGTATGGCCCGGGATTGGATCGGGGTCGGCACGGCAAATCCCGCCGCACGCACGCCCGCTGTAACAGCGGGGTGGAGATTAAATACTTCGAAATTCATTCATTCCTTCTTTCCGTGTTCCATAAAAAAGCCCCGGATACATTCCGGGGCTCACGATATTTCTCGATTTCATCCAGGAACACTGAGTCTGCGCGAAGCTATCAGTCTGAACTCCGACTGTAAAGCTTTATTTGATGACCATTGGATAATGGGAACGGCTTTTCCACAATCCCGCGCCTGAATTGCACGCATGGACCTGGCAGTGAATATAAAACAAGGGCATCTTCTTTATCTGAGAGGATGCCCTTGTTACACGGAATGGCACACTAAACGACGGTGACATTTACAGCAGAAGGACCTTTTTGGCCCTGCTCGATGTCAAAGGTAACCCGGTCGCCATCATTGAGACTCCTAAAGCCGGTGGCGTTAATTGCCGAATGATGAACAAACACATCCGGACCGTCTTCCTGCTCAATGAATCCGAAACCTTTCCGTTCGTCAAACCACTTCACAGTTCCATTAGCCATAACAACATCCTCCTTTCTTATAATTTTCAACTTCCAACTGGAGGATGCGCATGCGATATATACATTGATCCTTCAGAAAGAAACTAAACTGACACCATGAATCAGCAATTTATCGGATAGCAAGAGAATAATCCCTGTTTGGACAAATAGCAACAGGGATATCGACCCCTAAGGCACAGAACGGGTGTAACGCCCAGGCCGTCGCTCTACCCTTCCTCATAACCCTCAATAAGGCTTCGATCATCAAAACGGACTTCAGAATCCAGCCCCGGATCGCCATTGAGCAAACCGGTCACTCTATCGGCGATAATCGCGGCGCAGGATCCGATAGGGTAGAAATCTTCCGTTCGGAGAACTGAAATCAGTGCCTTCTGCCCCGTTTTTATGGCAGCGCGGATGTCTTTGCCATCGAATGAAACCTTGTATATGAGGGAATACGTCCCCTCGACGGTGGGATAGCTGATACGCTTGCGTGATTTTGTATCGAGAACAGCAGATTCTTCGATTGAAAGTCGATCTGTCTGATCATTCATGGCGATGTCGTATCGTTGTAGCATGATAGGCTCCCACCTGCGGCTAGCGCTGTTGAAGTTAAATCGAGGTGCTTGATTTCCAAAAAAACCATGGACCAATCAGCTGAAGTTCCATGGGGATTTTATCAGAAGAAAATCTAATTCAGGCGAGAGGAATATGAGGCTGAGTTAAATCCGATCCCAATAACGTTTTCTACAAAACTTTTATAATTTATACAATAATTTATATTAGTCCTTGTTTCTTTAAATGTCAAAGGCTCCGCCATGCTCGGTTCAGGTGATGCCATCAACCGATCAATACGGATCGCATGGAAATGGACCCCATGGTGACTTTTTTACAGAAAAAGGAAATTGTGTCGGATTGTTCCTGCTGCGCCAGTACATACAGCAGCGGCAGGAAATGTTCGTTGGTGGGTATGGCCTTGGGGGCGGTGCTGCCCAGTGTTTCGTAGGAGACAAGCGCGGAATGATCGCCCTCCAGGATCAGCGCGGCCAGTTTGGCATCGAACTCCTTCGCCCAGTCAAAGGCGGTATCGTCCCATCTTGAAACCCGCAGGTTGTGCACCATATTGCCACTTCCCATGATCAGGACACCCTGGCGGCGGAGGTGTTTCAGGTTCCGCCCCAGCCGATAGTGAAACGCGGGCGGCTGGTCGAAATCGAGACTCAGCTGCAGGACCGGGATATCCGCTTCAGGGTACATCCGGCCCAATACGGACCAGGATCCATGGTCCAGTCCCCAGCCGTAGTCCAGGTGAACCACCGTATCCGAAATAGCCTGTTTGATGCTGCGGGCCAGATCCGGTGCCCCGGGTGCTGGATACCGTCTTTCATACAGCGGTTGGGGAAATCCGGCGAAATCATAAATGGTGGATGGTGCGTCCATGGCCGTAATCCGGGTGCCGGTCGTCTCCCAGTGTGCCGAGACACAAAGGATAGCTCGAGGTTGGGGAAGTTCTTTCCCCACGGACGTCCAACCCAGACTGAACTCATTGTCCTCGATGGCATTCATCGGGCTGCCGTGACCGACAAACAGGGCGGGCATCAGTTCAGACATGGGGTAATGCTCCGTTAATGGGATGCAGAGCGAGAGTTCTGATTTGTTTTTTGACCTGGTTGGAATTTAGAATTCAAGGGGTCAAGGGGTCAAGAGATTATTTTAGGATCATCTCTCGATTAGTTTACGTTTTTGATGACAACGTGCTGTTTTTCGCTTTGCGACGATGTGAACATAGAGGGTTCAAGGGGTTGGGGCTTCGCCATCCGGGCTTCGACCCCACACACAAGGGGTCACGGTTTACCCGCCCACCTGAGGCGGATAAACCCTCGAATCCCTGAACCTATGAACCCTCGGTCGCAATCACGGCAGAGCGTACACAATTTCCATTGGCAGTCCGTTATCATCTTTCGCCGGATTCTGCGGCAGGGTGAATGCTTTCGAGTTTGCGAGCCTGGCCGTCACAGCCAGAACCATAGCATCCAGAATGTCATCCGAGGCCGCACCGTTTCCCCTGAACCGGATAATCGCGTTCAATACATGCTCGTCGACATTGTCGAGGTGGCTCTTCAGGATGGATAGCCTCAACAGAATCCCTTCCGGTGTCTTTTTCGATAACCCAACGGGTGTTCCGTAGAGCGCCCTGAAACAGACTTCCGGGTGAGATTCCCGGAACGTTTTCCGCGCATCCGGTACGGCGCTTAAGAATAGATCGATTTCCCTGATCTTCGGCATAATATTCCAGGTTTGTCGACTGATCATATTTCCGGTGATCCGTTTATTCTTGGCGCAGGCGTCTTTATATCCTGTTGCATGCAGCACTTCTCTGCAGGGCGCCGGAAAAACGCAGGATCCGGATCGGGGCTTCAGAAACTTTCGGGCTTCGACATCGCAGCCTCGAATGTTTGCATTCGACAGACCGATGGGCATATCTATCAAAAAGAGATGGGCATCCTTGAAGCGATCCCACATGGTTTCGATACGTTCGGCAAAACCGAGCTCGAGAATGCGCCGCCCTCGGATTCTGGAAAAGATCCAACCGTTCCGGCAACCGTCGATGCCTAAGAAATACGCGTTCATGGTCACGCTCGTTATTCTCGTAAAATAGCTGTGGCTCTGCATTCGCAGGCCTGTGAGAAACTCATCGGATGTTCTCGTACATCCGATACCGTCTTTCTATCCCAAACAATCAATGACCGCCTCGGCGGCTTTTCGCCCGGAGAGCATGGCCCACTGAATACCCGGCAAGCTGCCGTGTTCGCCGGCCACAAAGAGGCCGGGACGCACCATCGGTATCGGGGTGTTTGGATCGGCCGTAGGCGGGGACTGGTCAGGCAGAGCATGGGCAATCCGGAAGGTGGCCAGGTGCTCCCAGGCGGCTGCCTCACTGCCGAACCAGTCAACGAGCTGATCTTTCACCCGAAAGAGCAAGTGCGACTCGCCCGCGTCCGGATGACCGAGTACGACGACGGAAACCAATGTTTTGCCGTATGGTGCGTAGGCGGGGGACACCGCACTGGGGAAAGCGACGTTGTTGATCGGGCCGGTACCGTCAGCATTTAGAACCAGAAACGGCGGATGCCATTCGGCGCGATCGCATGAAAAATAAAGACATGTTTCGGAGATGGATCCGCGACTCCGGGGTAATCCCAGCAGCCTGTCCGCTTCGGGGCCCTCGGTTGCCACAACGATAGCGCGGGGCGAAATTACGGCACCATCGTCCATCGTGACCGCATTGTCGGCGATCTGCCGGACTCGAACATTGGTTCGAAGGATTTCGACGGGAAGATCACTGGCCAGTTGACGGGGAATCTGCTCCATGCCCAGTGCCGGCAGCGCCACATCCCCTTGAGCAAACATACGGAGTACATACTGCAGCACGCGGCTGGAAGCCCGGATCTCAGGGTCGAGGCAGACCCCTCCAAAGAAGGGCACAAAAAAACGCGCGATCATGGTTTCGGAAAACCCCTCGGCATGGAGAAATTGCATGGCGGTGGACTCAGGCTGCTGGAACAGGTCTTCAAATCCTGCCGTGGTCACGCGATGGCCCAGCCTGGCCAGCCGTATCCGGTCCACGAAAGTCCCGATGGGCGCTGTGATGGTGCTGATCACATCCCTGGGCCGCCGAAGCGGATCGGAAACGGTAAAACGTCTTCCGGCGATCTGGAACATGGCACCGGGGGCAAAGGCATGCAGGTCCAGCTGCCGGTAATCCAGCACCCGCTTGGCCTCCGGGTAGGCGGTTTGCAGCACTTGAAACCCGTGATCCAGAAGGAAACCGTCGTGACGGTCCGTTTTGACACGCCCGCCGATCCGGTCGGATGCCTCCAGCACTGTGACTGCGATGCCTTCGGTGTTCAGACGGCGAGCGCAGCTCAATCCGGCGATACCGCCTCCGATGATAACAACGTCGTTATTCGGGAGTGTCATGGAAGAGTTCCGTTAGCCCGTCTGCCCGTGGGCCGGTTTGCCGGTTGGCCGGTGGGTTCGTGATTTCGTGCGTCCGTTACCCGTGAGCCGGCTTTCAACTTTCAGCCTTGAGCTTTCAGCTCTCTGTATCTCCACAGGCGGATCCAGCAATCCGTCTACCCAGCGCCGCGGGAAGCATTCAATCCCGTGGGCCGCTCCTAACAACGCGCCGAGCACGGCTCCGCGCCCCGCATTGTCTCCTCCGAGATTGGTGTTGACGATCAGCGCCTTTTCCGGGTCATCATGATATTTCAGGGCAAGGTAAACAACGGCAGGAACCGCGTGTTCCACGTAGCAGGCCGTACTCAAACGCCGGCCGATGACGATCTCGTCCGACTCTGCCATCCACGTCATGAAGGGATACAGCGCCAGGGGGTGTTTTCGGGCGCCGATGTGATCCGTGATGGCCTTCCGGAGCGGTGTTCCTGCGAGAACGTTCAGTAGAAGATCGATGAACAGCAACGCCGCCGTCGTCATCTTGGGGCCCGGATGGGTCAAGGCAAGATGCTCCAGGGCAGCCGCTCTGGCCCGGTCCGGCAGGTCCTGGTAGAAAACCACGATGGGAACGATCCCGACAAGGCCCCCGATGTGTTTTTCATCGACCCCACATTCATCCGGGGGAAGACCTTTGGCGTAATTGGTAAAAAAATTACGGTGACATTCTTCGATGTAGGTGTCCCGGTGATTTCCGGGGGTCGTCATGAAGGTGATATATCGTTCCAGAAAATCTTCCGCAACGTAGGCGCCGTTTTCACGGAGCGATTCCAGAAGCAGTTGGCTGATCTTGACGTTCAGGGTATTCGCGCCGGCCTCGAGAAACTGATGGTAGTGAACATTTTTTTGGCCCCAATACCGGGACTGATCGTGCAGGATATCTCCCCTGGGGTTGATCGCGGTGTAGGTCGATCGCCAGAGAATGCTGTCCGGATGTGGGTTTTGGGGAGAGAGAAAGTCCGACACGTAACCGTAATCCCTGAGAAGTGCCCGGCGGTCGTAGTACCAGTGGACCGGCATGGCCAGTGCATCACCGATAAATATTCCGTAAAGAGCTCCGGCGCGTTTCGCCATGGTCCGATTCCTGTTCTCACGTATGACGTCGTTCATCGATCAGCCCCATTATGTAAGATAGGTGTTCAGGATGTCGGACAGCCCATTTGCACACTCCCGATGGTCTTTGAATGTATAGCCGGCCAGCAGGCGGCCCTCTTCGTAGACGTCGACCCCGGGCGTCAGGGGCGGAAAAGCGAAAAGAGCATTTACGATGGTCGATGACGAACCGCAGCGCTGTGCGGCGACAGCCCCGGCGTCCGGTGAAATACTGTACAGCCCGGTCGTTTCGTCAGATTGCCGCTCACCAGCGCCCGGCCACATCGCCTGCTGGACAATGCTCGGGGGGATAAAAACGGCGCAAACCGCTTCCGGAACACGAATGATGCCGACCATCTCCTCGAAAAAGGCTTTTTCTTCAGGAGCGATGTTCTGAAAGGTCACGATGCGGCCGGCCTTCAGGTACGGTTCCAGGGATGTCAGCTGCTGCTTGAGGTCACGGTACCAGTCCGCCACGCGGGTCTCTTCAGAATATTTGCGGCCTGGGTCCTGCTGCACGGTTATCACCCTGGTTTTATCTTCCTCGATGTTGGTCATCCGAGAGTCCTTTTATATAGTGATTGTCCTAAATATGTTCCGTTGATCGTAAAATGAATCGGAGCGCAATCCGTTCATTGCCATAAACACTCAGGTCATCGCCAATTCCAGTTGTCAGGATAACCACTTTTGGTGCTCCCGCAAATCGGGTCCACATCGCGACTTTGACATGCCGCTTCGGAAGGTTACGTTAGCTGTGGTACTTATTTAAAATTGAAGTAAAAGACATTCGCCGCCTGCAATCCATACGATCGGAAAAATAATTTCATGGACCCGCAAATTTCCTGAAGGGAGAAACGCCATGCCTAAAATTGTTCGCTTTCATGAAACAGGAGACGCCGACGTGCTCAGGATCGAAGAATTGCCGCTGACCGAACCCGGTGAGGGTGAAGTGCGCTTAACGGTAGAGGCATTGGGACTCAATCGTGCCGAAGTGATGTTTCGGCAGGGAAATTATCTGGAGGCCCCGGAGTTTCCGTCGCGCATCGGTTACGAAGCGGCAGGCACCGTGGACGCTGTCGGATCCGGAATCGTCGGAATCAAGACCGGCGATCGCGTGAGCACCATTCCGTCCTTTTCAATCGGCAGGTACGGCGTCTACGGAGAAACAGCCACAGTTCCAATACATGCTGTGGCCAAATATCCGGAATCGCTGACTCCGATCAAAGGCGCTGCGATCTGGATGCAGTACATGACAGCCTTTGGTGCGCTGGTCGAATACGGTCAACTCACCAAAAAAGACGCTGTCCTGATCACCGCGGCCAGCAGCAGCGTCGGATTGGCGGCGATCCAGATCACCAGGTCCATCGGTGCCATGGCCGTCGCCACAACACGCGGCGAAGACAAAAAACAATCCCTCCTGGATGCCGGAGCAGATCATGTCATCGTGTCCGACAAAGAAGATGTGGGTAAAAAAATGATGGAAATCACAGACGGAAAGGGTGCCAGTGTCATCTTCGACCCGGTTGCCGGCCCCTTTCTGGAAAAACTGACCCAGGCCGCCGGCCCTGGAGCCACCATTTTCGAATACGGCGCGCTCTCACCGTTTCCGACCCCGTTTCCGCTGTTTGATGTGCTCTCGAAAGGCCTGACCGTGAGAGGGTATACCCTGTTCGAAATCGCGGCCGATCCTGAAATGCTGACCCGCGGCAAACAGTTCATTTATTTGGGTCTGGAATCCGGCGCTTTAAATCCGGTCATCGCAAAGACCTTTCCCCTGGAGGCGATCGCGGACGCACACCGCTACATGGAATCCAATCAGCAAATCGGCAAGATCGTGGTGACGGTCTGAAAAACAGACCAAGCCCTTTCTCGCTTCCGGAACCGGTTTACGAGCGTGTCCGGCCCACCCGGCGCACAGGTTGCCCGTGGCGCCGGATGAATGACCTTCTTTGGAATGCTGGGAAAAAGACTTCCCGGCAGGAAACACGTTGGCCCGGGCATGCCCTGTTCAGATATCGACATTTTATGAACAACATCTTGACAAGTCTCGGCAGGTTATTACTCTCAATTGCTGAGAATTGGAACCCAAAACCGCTAACCTAATGTGAGACCTGATTATGTTTGACAACCTCGATCCGATCCTGCTGGCACGCATACAGTTTGCGTTCACTGTATCTTTTCACATTATTTTTCCGGCATTTACCATCGGTCTGGCGAGCTGGCTGGCTGTACTGGAGTGGCGCTGGCTCAAAACAGGGAATCAGATCTACGCGGACACCTATCGTATGTGGGTCAAAATCTTTGCCGTCACCTTCGGAATGGGGGTGGTTTCCGGCGTTGTCCTGTCGTTTCAGTTCGGCACAAACTGGTCGGTGTTCTCGGACACGGGGGGCAACATTTTGGGACCGCTTCTGGGCTACGAAGTCCTGACCGCCTTTTTCCTGGAGGCATCATTTCTTGGGGTCATGCTCTTTGGCTGGAACCGCGTCAGCCCGAAAATGCATTTCGCGTCGACCATCATTGTGGCCGGTGGGACCCTGCTTTCGGCGTTCTGGATTCTGTCGGCGAATAGCTGGATGCAGACCCCGCAAGGGTTTCGATTGGGTGCGGATGGATTGCTGTATCCGACCAGCTGGCTCGAGGTGATCTTCAATCCATCGTTTCCCTTTCGATTCGTGCACATGATTACCGCCGCGTATTTGACGACGGCATTTACCGTGGCCGGCGTTGGAGCGTACTACCTGTGGCGGAAACGTCACGTCGCACACGCACGGGTGATGTTGGGAATGGCGATGATCATGGCTGTCTTTGTCGCACCCATGCAGCTGCTGTTCGGGGATCTTCACGGGCTAAATACCTTCAAGCACCAGCCGGCTAAAGTGGCGGCCATGGAAGGTCTTTGGGAAACCGAACGGGGGGCCCCGCTAGTCCTGTTCGGTTGGCCGGATCAGGAGCAGGAGACAACAAAATACGCTATTAAGATACCCAAGCTCTCCAGCCTTATTCTCACCCACGAACTGAACGGGGAAGTCAAGGGCCTCAAAGAATGGCCCAAAGAAGAGCGACCGCCGGTGGCCATCGTATTCTGGGCGTTCCGTATTATGGTCGGCATCGGCATGTTGATGATCGCCACAGGCATCATTGCCCTGGTCCTTTATATTCGGAAGCGTTTGTTCGACACCCGCTGGTTCCAATACTGGTGTATGGCGCTGACCCCGTCAGGGTTCATTGCGGTATTGGCCGGATGGTTTGTCACAGAGGTTGGACGCCAGCCCTGGATCGTATACGGTTTAATGAAAACCTCGGATGCCGTGTCTCCGGTCATTGGAACGTCCATTGCAATTTCTCTCACGGCATTTGTATTCGTATATGCGTTTGTGTTCGGCGCCGGCACCTACTATATTTTGAAATTGATCGGCAAGGGCCCCGGAATCCGGGAAGAAGCCTATGGTGCCCACGGGGTGGAGAAACCGCCGATATTTACGGATCTGCCGGGAACAAAGGGTGACCAGTATGTTTAGTTTTGAAAGCTTCTTGAACCTTCCGCTGATCTGGTACGCGCTGATCTTTACGGCAATATTCTTGTATATCCTGTTGGATGGATTCGATCTGGGTGTGGGCATTCTGTTTCCCTTTGCCCCCTCCGAGCAATGCCGGGACCGCATGATGAATTCGGTCGCACCGTTCTGGGATGGAAATGAAACCTGGCTGATCCTGGGTGGGGGCGGCATGTTCGCTGCGTTCCCGCTGGCGTATTCGGTGATCATGCCGGCCCTGTACATTCCGGTCATCGCCATGCTGCTGGGCCTGATTTTCCGGGGTGTGGCGTTTGAGTTTCGCTTTAAGGCCAGCGAAAAATCGCGTCGTATCTGGGATCATTCCTTTCATTTCGGTTCCCTTTTGACCGCATTTATGCAGGGAATGATCATCGGCGCCGTGGTGCAGGGAATCCAGGTGGAAGGCCGAAGCTTTGCCGGCGGGGCTTTCGACTGGCTCAATGCCTACAGCGTCATGACCGGAATCGCGGTGGTGTTCGGCTACGCCATGCTGGGTGCCACATGGCTGGTCATGAAGACCGATGGCGAAACCCAGGATTGGGCCAGGAAAAGTGCATCTTACACGATCGGGTATGTCGCCGTATTTCTGGCCATCGTGAGCATCAGTATGCCGATCATGAACGAGCAGATCCGAGAGCGTTGGTTCAGCCTGCCCAACTTGTTTTATCTTCTGCCCATACCGACAGCAAGTCTCATTCTGCTCATTTGCATCTGGCGGGATCTGCACAAGGGAAGGGAGCTCCGACCGTTTATCATGGGTTTTGGCGTATTTTTCACCGGCTACATCGGTATAGCAATCAGTATGTGGCCATACAACGTGCCTTTTGAGATTACGTACGGTCAGGCAGCCGCCGCGCCGGAGTCTCAGTCCCTTCTGCTGGTCGGAACCGTCATCATGCTGCCGATTATTCTGGCGTACACCGGGTACTGTTATTATGTGTTCCGGGGGAAGGCATCCCATGAACCGATGTACTGATAAACAGCGTCAGTGGATATGGTTTGTGGCCCTTTGGTGCGGGGGGCTAGCGGCCACACTGTTGCTCGCATACGGCATCCGCTGGTTCATTGCATCGACCTGAAACGATTTGCTTTAGACCAGCCATCACCGCCATAAGACCCCTCACTCGTATGGCGGTCTGTGTTGTTTGACACGACATGCCCAATGTCCATATCACCAAACGGGTTACTGACGATCCTCAAAGAATGTATCCATGAAAATCGTTGAAGTCGGGCCCAGAGACGGTCTCCAAAACGAAACAGCGCCGGTTCCAACGGATGTCAAGATAGCATTCGTCGATACCCTTTCCGGTGCCGGGATCGATGAAATCGAGGTGAGCGCTTTTGTCTCCCCCCATTGGATACCGCAACTGGATGATGCCGAGGCTGTATTCCGCGGAATTGGCAGAGACGCGTCCGTGGTGTATTCGGCCCTCGTACCCAACGAAAAAGGATTCGAGCGCGCCATAGCATCCGGTGCCGACAAAATTGCCGTTTTCACCGGGGCCAGCGAGACATTCAATCAAAAGAACATCAATACGTCCATCGATGGTTCACTAAGGCGTTTTCGGCCGGTGGTGGAACGGGCACGACGCGCAGGTCTGCCGGTGCGGGGATATGTATCTGCGGCTTTCTGGTGCGCCTTCGAAGGAAGCATTCCACCCCAGGCCACGGTCGATGTGATCCAAAAGCTGCTCGACCTTGGGGTGGTTGAAGTGTCGGTTTCAGACACGGTGGGAAAAGCGACTCCCGACGATGTTGAACGGCTGCTGGATCTGTTGGTACCGAAGATATCGACCGACTGGATCGCCATGCATTTTCATGACACCTTTGGAAATGGTGTCGACAACGTTCTGGCGTCGTTGCCTTACGGTATACGTATATTCGACTCCAGCGCGGGTGGCTTGGGGGGGTGCCCCTACGCGCCCGGTGCGGCAGGAAATGTGTCGACCGAATCGGTCGTGACGGCACTGAGAGGCGCTGGAGAATCGGTGGATGTCGATGTGCAGAAGGTGTGCGAGGCATGGCAGGCGCTTGCCCCCTACATCTCTGAAGCGCATCGTATTCAGCCCGGGGCGGAATCGATGGCCTGTCAATCATGTGTTTACGATCGATTTGATGGCTTCTGCCGGTGATGGCCCGGCTGCCGTTCTATCGGCTCGTGTTACTTGTCGCTTCATTTCAATCCCGTCGTAAATTTTCCAGAGCGCGGCCGTGTCCGGATCAGTTTCGCAACGCTGATTGAATCCGCATGTACTCCCCCAGGTTATCCATCGTCACCAGACCGACCAATTTATCGTTTCGGGTGACCGCCAGCGTATGGCATTGACAATCCTGCAGCCTGGCGAAGGCCGTTTCGAGCATGTCCAGAGAATCCACCGTAATGTGCACGTGACCCTCAAAGCGTCATATAACTTTATGACATAATTAAAATAAAACGACTGAGATTGAATTCAAGGAGGGTGTTATAATTGTGTAATGGTGGGAAATCGATAGAAGAGATGAAACCTTTCTCCTAAAAAACGGGGTTACTTTTCGATCCTTCACCAAAACCACGCCAGGGCCGATTCCAAACCGGCGGACCGTCTTCATACGGCCCGCCGGTTTGAGTCTTACGCTTCCCGCAGCGGATCTCTTATGGCGTGGATGCCTCCAGCGTGCGTGTCCGACTCGCTTTTACGCTTCCCTGCTGAATGGCATACCAGTCGATATTCCGCGTGAGGTACATGATGACGGCCAATACTAGAAACAAGCCGATGCTCCCCATCAACAGCGCGTAGTCTTCGAGCTGAAGCAGGATGTACAGATACGCATACAGGATGGTCAGGATACCGCCGACCATCACCGTCACCATGCGGTTCTTCAGAATCGCTTTGGCGTACCCGGTTATGAGGCCGATCACACCGCCGGCGGAAATCAGGTAGGCGGCACCGAAATTGATCTGCTCGGATATGGACAACAGCAGGGTGTAGAAAATGATGATGGCCAGACCGATCAACAGGTACTGGACAGGGTGTACCCGCAGCCGATGCATCACTTCCGTGATAAAAAATGCCAGGAACGTAAACACGATGAACATCAGAGCGTATTTCGCGGTTCGCATGGATTTCTGGTAAATGTCCACCGGGCTGAAAAGCCGGACGCCAAATGTCGACTTGGACAAGTCGTGGTCGCTGCCTTTCCAAAACTGTGGATAATTCCGGTTCAAGTGAAGGACTTTCCATTTTGCGTAGAATCCCTCCTCGTTGACCGTCCGTTCCACCGGGAGAAAGTCGCCGCCGAAACTGGGGTCTTTCCAGTCCGATTGGGCAGTTACCGTCGTCACTTTACCCACCGGGGTAAAGTGGATCTGCCGGCTGCCGTTGAGATTCATGGCAAAGTGAAACGGATACGAGTCCCGCGTACCATCGAGATGAATACCGGCGCTAACGCCGGATTTGATCACATCCGTGGTTTCCACACCGGGTTCCATCGCAAGGCTTGTCCCATCGAAGGCCGCATCGATCCGTTCCTTGATCCCCCGCATGTCCGACAGGCCGAAGGAAATGAACGCACCCGACCACATGATGTTTTCAGGGAGAATCCGCAGATCGTCCACAGGCACACGCGGAAAGCTGCCGTCTATGGAGAGTGTCGAATTGTAGAGAACGGCTTCGTAAATACCCCGGTAGCGGATTTCGGGGGTGATATGGCTCCGGATATCCACGGTATCCGGAAGCATGTGCAGGTACCTGGTTACCGTGGTGGTCTTTCCGTTTTCCCCCTCGAAGTATGTGAGATAAGGGACCGAGATCACCGGGCCGGTAACGGTTTGCGCCCTTCCCCATTTGTAATTGATCTCATTGATAACTTTGTGCTTCCGACTTTTACGCTCATGGATCAACGACGTGACCATCGATGTGGGGATTAGCAGTGCCAGGATCAGTGCGCAGATCGTGACCAGTTTAAACGTAGCGGAACGCCCAATTTTTTTGGATGTTTCCTTGATTGCGTCGGCGGCATGCATGGTGTCCTCCTTTTTGTAGGCGGTGTGGCCCCTGCTGGAGGACAGTATCCCATGATCATGTGAACCAATTTTGAACTCCGTGTGAACTTACAGTGAATATTTTTCTTGCAGAAAAATATGAAATTTAGTTCAAATTACTGATATTATTCATTAAATTTTTATAATTAATAATCTGCAATGCAAAACGTATCGTTCTAAATCACCCTGAAACCCGACACCTGACACCTGCTATCCGACATTTTACATCCGGATTCCAACCCGCCGTCGCCAAGGCTTTGGCGGGCAAGAATCCAAAATCAAGCATCCCTTCGATGCACTGCGCTCACTCAGGACAGCCCAGAATTCAGCATCCAGCATGTAATCCGCACAAACGCTGAATGAGGGGGCTTACTCAGGTTGAATGGGAAGCGCGAGGACGGCCCGGACACCGTTGGGTGACCGATTTTCAAGGTGCACGCTGCCGCTGTGAAGCTCGGCGATGTTCCGCACAAAATTCAACCCGAGACCGGTGCTTTTGTCACCGTTGACGGGTCTTCGCAGCGAGAAGAATTTTTCAAAAATCCGGTCCATGGCATAATCAGGAATGCCGGGGCCCTGGTCTTCAACCAACAGCACTGCGCGTTCTGTTTCCTTTGTCAGAGAGATCGACAAACGGCCATGTTCTGGGCTGAAATCGATGGCATTTTGAATTAAATTGGAGATTGCCTGTTCGATTAAAAGCGAATCCCCGTGAATGCGAACGTCCTCATCAACGGAGGCAAGCAGGTCCAAACGTTGTTGCTCGATCATCGGCGTGAAACGCGAGATCACTTTCTGGAGAAGATTGTCGAACCGGATTGGCTCTGATGTTTCCAGGTCGTTCATGCTTTCCAGGGACGATAGGCGCAGCATGCGGTCCGCCAGCTCCCGGATTCTTTCCGTCTCGTTGCGGATGTTCGTCAAGAATTGGGCCCTTTGATCCCTCGACATGTCCTCTTCCAGGAGCTCTGCCGCCCCTTGTATGGCGGAAATCGGGCTTTTAATCTCATGGGTCAGCGTCTGGATGTAGTTTTCCACATACTTTTTCCCTTCCAATGCATCGCGCATTTTCTCGAAGGCTCTTCCCATCTCTCCGATCTCACTCCTGTCGAGCTTCGGAAGGACCGCCTTTTTCCCCTCTCTGATGTCATCGGCGTATCGCTTGAGCAGTTTGATGGGCCTGAAAATGACAAACATGAGCGCCGTGCTCAGCAGCACCACCCACAGTCCGGCGAGTACGCTCTTCCAAAGGACTTTCGCTTTGGCAATCTCCAGGAAGTTATTGATGTTGGTGGTGGGCTTGCCCACCGTCAGCACCCCGGCAATTGTATTGTTCACCATTATCGGGGCCGCAACGTACAGGGTGGTAGACGCAGGCTTGCTCGGGTCGTCATGGGTGGAGCGGGCACCGTATTTTCCCTTGAGGGTAAAATTCACGTCGCGCCACCTGAAATAGTCGTCGCCGATGGCGGCATCCCCCCGGGAATCGAATACGACGATGCCATTGTCATCGGTGACATAAACGCGCACATCCACATCGGTTTTTGTCAGCTCGTAAATTCGGGCAGAGAATTTGGAGGCATTTACCGTATCGAAAATGCGGTGCAATCTCTCTATTTTAGTGCCATCGGCGGCCATGTCCTGGGAGACCACGGTGGCCAGGATCCGGGCCTGATCCACCAGGACATCCTCGACCCCCTCGAGGTACCGAAACCGGATGTCGTTCATGAACCCCCGGGTCAGATAGTAGAACGCTCCAACGAAGATCAACAGAAAACAAACCAGGATGCGGATTCCCAGTTTCATAGGTTTTCTTTCAATGAATATCCGACGCTTCGGTGGGTGACAATCGGATCCAGGTCCGACCGGATGGTTTTCAGTTTTTTCCGGATGTTTTTAATGTGCGCGTCCACCGTTCGGTCCATGCTCATCTCGGGTTCGTCCCAGACAAGCTCCATCAGGTTGTCTCTGGAGAAAATTCTTCCGGGCCGGCTCATAAAGAGCTTCAGAATTTTGTACTCATACCGGGAGAGATCCATCGGCTCGGAGCAATAGAAGATCTGCCGTTTTTCCTCGTCGATGCGAAACAACGCTCTGTCCATCGGCTCTGCTGCTTCGTCGGCCTGAACAGGGGTAGTCCGCCGAAGGACCGCCTTTACTCTGGCAGACAGCTCCCGGGGGCTGAAGGGCTTTACCATGTAATCATCAGCGCCGATTTCCAGGCCGACGACACGGTCCACTTCATCGGCCCGGGCGGTGAGAAATATGACCGGAACATCGTGGTGCTCCCGTATCGCTTTGCACAGCTCCAGGCCGTTGATATCGGGAAGACCGATATCGAGTATCACCAGGTGGACCGGTTGTTGTTTCAGCAGTTCTATCACACGGGCCCCTACCGGGCGCCAAATGGTCTCAAACCCTTCCGTTTCGAGGGCGAACTTAATGTTGTCGGCGATGGCCGATTCGTCTTCCACGATCAGTATGGTCTGCCGGGTCATGGTCCTATCCGAGGGCTGTTGGGCGATCATCGTTTATTATTCCCGAATTGATTGATAATTTATCACAAATTACGGGGTTTTGTAACTTATGCGGCACGATGCCCGGGTGGCGGGAGGAAGGTTGGGCCTGGAACTTCTATATCAAAACCGGCAGTCTGAGGTGCCAGCAAGCTGCTTTTTTCAGTTTTTTCTTTCAATTCGAATGTGTTGGCATCCATCCCCGGCTCCCGTGAACACCCCGGTTAGAAAACCCGATGACGCATCCAGACATTTGGATCGTCGTAAATACCGATGTCGTCTTCGACATTGATCGAGACCGGCTGGAGCGCGCCGTCAACGACATACCGGCCGGATTCCGGAAACACCATTCCCGTCCAGGTCCGCCAATCATCGATTGTGCCTTTCACCGTCAGGGTGCTGTCCACACATGTTAACGTGGTCGCTCCCAGGCGCTGGTGGGTTCTCAGCCAGGGATCGAAATAGAGCCCGTCGGCCCGGCGCCAGTCGGCATAACTGTGAATGCTCTGCAGCGGGTATCGCGGCTTCCATGTCGGCCGCACCGGGACGAGCAGGTCTTTGCAGGCGAGTTCTCGGGCCAGGTTTTTCATCTGAGTCAACACTTCGCTGCTGAGATGTTGACCCCGGAACCTGCTGTCTACCAGGGCGGCCACTGCAATCAGCGTATTCGGCGACGTGCCCTGCGACGTCAGGCCGCCGGCGATGATCGCCTCGATAGTTTCCGGCAGATCTTTGATTTTACCACTCCAACCGGCCGGGATGGTGTAGCCGGCACCTGCCAGTACGTCGTTGTCGTCTATCAGCAAAATAACGTACCGGGGCAGTGTCTCGTAGATTCTGTTCCAGCTCGGCATTTCCCCATGGCGCAGAAATTCGGGCCAGGACCGTCTGTTCAGTTCCTTCAGCGGTTCGACATACCGGATGCTGCTTTCCAGTGTCTCTCGGCGAATCGGCATACGATCTCGGCACCTCGACCATTAAGGTTAATCAGTTAAGGTTAATCAGTATCTATCTCACGTGACTGAGGCCCAATAGTCAACCACGTCTTCGTTACATTAGAAAGATATTCTCTATTCTGCCAGAGTGTTCCATTATTTCATCGTCTATTTAGTTTCTAATTATATTTAGACAATATATATACAGTATATTGACATGACTGTACTTGCTGACTATGTTAATTGCGCTGAAAGCTTTTTATTATCTTTTACACAACAGGTTACTTTTAACAGTCGAAACAAAACATGTTAAGCGAAAAATACGTTTTTTTATGCAACCATTAGAAAACTGATTAATAGACAGAAACGGAGATTTCAAAATGAAGAAAGCCCTGGTTATTGCTATCTTATTGATATTCGGTATGGCGGCTGGTGTCGTTGCCATGAATTACGATCATCACGGCATGTTTTCCGCGACAATGAGCAATATGGATGGCGACGGAGATGGGACAGTCACTTTCGACGAATTCAATGATTTTATGTCCGCCGGCAATAAAAGCGTTTTCGATGCACTGGATACCAATGGAGACAGTGTTATCGATGCCGATGAATGGACGTATTTCATCGAAGCCCACGGCGGCGGAATGATGAACAAAGGCGATGCCTAAGATGTGATGTCACCCCTGCATCGAATGATGAGACGAATCACACGTGGAACTGGTTTAACTTGAATTGTGTTGAGATGGTGCAGGGGTGATTTTCTCAAACCTTGAAACATACTATTCGGGAGAATTCAAATGGATGATACAAATGTTGGAACGACCACGTGGCCGGAGCTGGCTGTCGGTTTATATGATGCCTTAACCGGCCGCGGTGCGGAGATTACATATGATTTTGATAATCTTGAAGTCAATGTACCGAGCGCTGCATCGCCAAAAGCAACTTACGCAAACTGGAAATTAAATGGAGTCCTTCGTATCCGAACCAGTGAAGGGCGCTAGCCCGAACATTGCATGAACGAAAAACTTGACATATTCGCTGACCTCACCCTGACACATTTGGGTCGGCCCATGGTTGTCAGGGCTGACGGTCGGCGGATTACTCTTCACAGCGGGTCGGTGGTGAACGTCATCGATCTATACCATACAGCTGTAGCTCACCGTTCAGCGGTTTACCGGGCGGACAGCTTTCTAAGAGCGCGAGAAATAGGCGTTCGTCTGAAGTTGGGTATTATCTCGATGCCACTTCTAGGGTTTGGTTCCTGGAAGTGGTTGAGAGGGCTTGCGCTGTTTATGGGTCATTTCCGAAGATAAATGACACGTCATTCCACCTGCCGCAGCCATTCCAACATCCGCAATCTATCGCTGGCATTCCGTTCCGTGCACTTTCTCGAAAACGGCGGGAAGAACCCTGCCCGCCGCCTCTCGAATGAGAACGTCACACATGTCGTCGCAGGGCGTCTCGGAAAGGTTGACGATGGCGAGAAAAGCGCCGTTGTGCTTGGCATAATACGGCATGTGGGCAGCGGGTTGGACCAGAAGCGTGGAGCCGACGACCATGAAGAAGTCGCAGGTTCGAGAGAGTTCCTGGGCTCTTTCGACTTCAGCAACCGGCATGGACTGACCGAAGGAAATGGTGTCCGGCTTCAGAAAGCCGCCGCAGGAACAATCCGGCGCCTCGTCTCCGTCATTCAGTCGTTTCCACACATCGTCTGTGGGGGTCGTTTCCCGGCAGTGCATGCAGCGGATGCGTGTGGTATTTCCGTGCAGTTCGATGATCTTGTCTTCGGGGATTCCCGAGGCGTGGTGGAGACCGTCGACATTCTGGGTGATGACCGCATCGATACGGTCTAAATCGCTCAATCGGGCCACCGCCATGTGGGCGGCATTGGGTTCGGCCTTTAGGAGCCCTCCGTAAAGTTCCACCCACCGACGCCAGTACTCCTCCCGGGAATCCCTGGACGACATGAATTCGTCAAAATACACCGGCCTGAACTTATCCCAGATCCCCCCCTTGCTGCGGTAGTCGGGAATGCCGCTCTCGGTGGAGATGCCCGCCCCTGTAAAAACGATATTTTTTCCACCTTCCTCAATCTTTGCCGCTATTTTGTCAATTTTCTCTTCCATTTCAGAAACACTTTCTAATATTGATCCAATCGATAATCGTTGAAAGGCCACTCCCCAGGTTCTATTTTTTTCTTGATCACATGACGCCGCATGGCGGTGTCGGCCAGGGCGAACCCCCAGTTTATCAGCAGCCCCTGTTCCTTTTCGGTAAACCGGTTTAAACGGGTCCGAACGTGCTTCAGTTCTATTGTAACCGGATTATCCGCGACCATGGCATCTTTCAGATGATAATCGTCTATGTCGGTGGCGATGCCCCAGTAGGAACCCCCGCGATCATTGTCGTTTTTGAAATCGTCGATGAGCCACCGTTTTCTGAGCGCCCTTGTCTGGTTGACCGTGATGCTCAGAACCCGGAGAATCTTTTTGATCTGGCTCAGTCTCAGCCACCGCGGGTTCATGACAACCTTGAACGGGGACCCTGCGTCACTGACCAGAACCGTTTTATACCTTCTCCAGACAGCCTCCACGCCAAGGTTGTCATACACCCCTCCGTCGGAGAGATAGACTTCCTTCCGCATCTTTTCGTGCTTGTACAAGTCAGAGTAGTCTTGCTTGACCCATTTGGAAGGATCAGTTTTGAGTATGATGGGCGTAAAAACCGGTGGAAACGCACAGGAAGCCGCCACCGCTGTCGCCAGCGGCACCCCGGGCTGATAAACCCGACCTATCTTGTAGTCGCCCATATAATGCCTGGAGAATCGAAAGCTGACACCGCTCTGCAGGTTGGTCGCATAGATAATGAACATTGGGGTACCCTTTTCCCCAGGCAGATCCTGTAGCGTGGCCCCTTGAAAAAGCTCTTCGTATTTTTCAGCGAGCTTGCTTCCCGGGTGTTTCGTAAAGGAAAACCATCCACCCAGGGCCGCCGGCAGATCGACGGTTTTTGAGCAAAAAGCGGTGAGTGGGCGAACCACTTCATCTTCAAAATTCTCTGCAACACCTTTTCCATTAAACTGGAGATGTTTCCATTTCAGGCCGAGAAAGCCGTTGGTCAGGGAGCCCCCGGAAACACTGCAGATCCTTTTTAGCTTCGGCAAATACCCAAGCTGATTGAGACGCCAGAAAGCCCCCAGATGAAAGAGGGTTGCCCGGAATCCACCCCCCGAGACCGCCATCCCGATACCGTCTTCAGGTTTTGTTTCTTCTTTCCCCGCTTTCGGTGTGTCAGGCATGGCGCCTCCTTTCGTGTTTTTCCATAGCTAAGCGGGCTAACCCGAACATTGCATGAAATCTTTTCAGCAAATATCTTAAAAGAAACAATATCGGTGTCTTAACGTGAATACTGACGCATCGGGCTGCGATGCCATGTGTCACGTTGAAAAACGGATGAACGGCCTGAAAAGATTTCACCCTGCGGGCCAAACGGAGACCTCCATGGCCTGCGTTATCCGAGATTCGCGGTAGTCGGACTACAGCTTCATCTCGAAGTGCCTTGCCCATGAAGGTCTCCGTTTGGTGCAATGTCCGGGCTAATCCATCGATGTTTTAATCCAGCACCTGTTTCCTGGATCCAGAATCCAGCCCGCCAGAGGCGGGCAAGCATCCAGTATCCAGCATCCAGTATCACCCATCCAGAAAATCCATCATTACCCGATCTCTCGCTTCACAGGAAGGAAAAGGCAGATATCACCCCTCTCCATCATTCCTGTCCGGTTCGAAGTCCTCTGCCGGCGTTACGGTCGCTTCAATGATATCTTCACCATATTTTTCGGCCAGAAATCGCTCTCTGTATAAATAGAATGCCGAATCGCACACTTTGTTTGTGTAATAGGCATTGAACCCAGCGCCCACAACCGCACCCGTAACAGGAAGAATTTGGCTCAATTTTCCCTTGGTTAACCGAACGCCCAATGACCGGGCGATGGTTTGAATAATCCTGACGAACGAGTGCTTTTCCAGATCGTTCCAGGCCTTTTTCCGGGCGACATCTTGGGAAATCCGCACGAGCTGGGCCATGGCAACTTGCTTTGCGGCATCGTTTGGACTTGACGCTAACTCCAATAGGTTCAACGCGAACAGTCGTTCCGGTTGTGAGGCAATATCAAAACCATAGTAGGTGGCATACTCACCGATAGCTCTTTGATTCAGGGCGATCAGAGCGACGATATCGGCAGGGATTCCGGGCAATCCGACATATCCGGTACCGGCGCCTTCGGCTCCCGCTAAAGTTTTGTATTTTGCGCCGATCCACCCGTTTAATCTGTCGACATCTTCCAGATCCAATGAGAAGATATCGCCCGGGGTTGAAATGTGCCCATATCCGGCCTGACGGTAAGCCTTGTATATGGCATTGGGGCGCACGGTCCAATGGGACACATCATTGAGCAAACCGATCAAACCGCCGATAGCCTTTTCGATAACCCAGTCGACGCCCGGTACTTCCGAAAGCAAATCCCCGGCTTTCGCAAGGGGCCAATTGATCACTTCCATGCCCTTTCCGAACCAGCCGATTTGAGGGCTTTTCCACTCATGGATGCTTAAAACGGCCGACCTTTCGTAGTCCGACATGTTATTTTTCATATCCATCCTCGAATGCCATATTGGAAGGGCTCAACGTTTATTGGTGGGGCCTTTCTGCGCTGGGCAAGATCCACGGCGTATTGAAAATAGACGCAACGAACCTGGTTCTATCTCGGGTGGATTGCCGTCGATGAAATCTTTTTGGCATGAGCCGGGGTTATCTCCAAAGCTCAGGCTTAATCATGTTGCGCACTCCTATGATGGGCTCCGGCCCCACTTCCTGTAGTGCTGTCTCCTGGTAGACCCGAAATACGTCTACAACAAACGCTTCCCAAGCTACCGCCCGACGGCGGGCGTCTTTATCCAAATTCTGGAACGGCGGCTTGGTTGCAAACTCCCGGGCTCGGCGACCCAAATCGGCTATCTCTTTTGGTGGAGCACCCGAAAGAAGGTGGCCCAGAAACTGGTCCGGGGGGTAGAACTCCACAGCCCTCCCCAGGTCACGGAACACCTGCATCAATAGCACATTGCGTGGTCCTTCCCACAACTCGTTGACCATGGCGTCCCGAAACAGGCGTGGAAGAGAACTGAAATCTTCGATCACCCCGTGGCCGCCAAAGATACTGATCCCCTTTCGGATAATATTCACGGCATCATAGGAGGTGACCAGCTTCTGGATGATAATCAGTTCCCGGAGCAAAAAGCGTTTGCGCTGTTTCTCCAGCGGCTCATCCGAGGCCAGACCGGGCTGCAGACGCCCGCCCAGTTCCTGAAACAGGGCGAATATCTTGAACAACCCGGCCAGGCAGCGTTGAGACTCGTACACCAAATCACGCACCTGTTGATTCGCCAGGGCCCACTCACCGATCTTGGCTCCGAATACGTTCCGAAACTCGGCGTAAAGTTGGGCTTCACGAGCGGCCCGGGTCATGCTCGCGGTATTGGCAATTCCCGCGGCAATGCGCGACAGGCTCAGAACGATGCCGACAACGTTGGCGACACCCCGATTCGTGGGGCCGACAGCATAGCATAGTGCGCCGTCGTAGTCTATTTCAGCTGTCGGCACTTCGGCCGTGCCCAACTTCCATTTGATACGGTTGATGCGAAAGTTGTTGCGGATTTCTTTTTCCTTGTTCCCCGGCATCCAGGACGGGACCACGAACGTGCCCACATCCTCGCTTCCTAAGATCTTCGCGGCAACCACAGCGTAATCGGCATGGACAGCCGAGGTGAAAAATTTGGATCCGTACAGTCGATAACGGGTCCCTTCAGGAACGGCCTCCAGCAGGATGGACGGGATGTCCGACCCTCCCTGGATCTCCGACACAAACTGGGCACCGATGCCGAATTCTCCGTTCAGCCCCTCCGTGCAATGTTCCAGTATGGCCATGATATCGGGAGTTTGGTCCCGGGGAAATTGGTTGATCAGCGCCACCAACCCCTCGGTGCATGCCATCGGGCACATCACACCAAACTCACCCAGCTGGTGTAACAGATAGCGTTTGGTCATTCTCTCCCATGCCGTGACCTTGGAGGAGAAGAGACCCGCACCGAAAATCTCCTTTTCCAGTTGAACGGTTTCAGACCCACGCACAATCCGGTCGATGCGGCGATTGTAGGCATTGTAATGTTCTACATAGGGCAACTTGTTCGGACAGCCGCCGGTATCGGTCAGGGGCCGCCAACGGAAGGAAACCTTGGAGGAGAACTCGCGCAGCTTGAGATCGAGCTCGACGAATTCGTCTCCTGCGAAATGCTTCAGGGCCTTTTGAAGAAACGGGTCATCGGCATAAAAATCAAAACCGTGAAGCCGGTCAAGAAATGCGTCAAATGTATACGGATTGCTACGGTCGGGAAGACTCATGCGGCACCCCCCTCTGGAAAGACGATATCGGTGGCGGTATTCGTGTTTGCCCGGAGCGCGCACCAGACGGTGACATTCATGACCCGAGGCACACTTTCAGACATGGATCCAATGTGCAATCCCTCATAGCGAGAAGCACGACGAGATGGGCTGCGCTACCGACCCATTACAGCGCTTTATAACGCTTCAACAATTCAGAGAGGGCATTGGCGCCGAAATGGGGGAAAAGACCGGTGTCCGGTTCCTCCGGGTAAGGCTCGTACCGGATCACTTCCAGTTCCGCATCGGTGAGCAGGCGGTCAATGTACAGAATGCAGTCGGCTTCGTTGCCGGGAGGATTGCTGGTGTCAAAACGGATCAGGCGTCGCGCCAGTTCCACGGGGTTGTCAAAGTCCAATGCTGCGCTTCGAGCGGTGGTGTCCACTGGGATTCCTCGTCATTCAGTGTATGGTAAGGGGCGAACGGTCGCCGACGAAAAACGGTAGACAGTCCCTATGTCGCACTCGCTTTTAAACCGGCAATTAGTTCCCGGACATCCTTGGGTGGCGCGGGGAATCCGGGTTTGGCCTCCATCGCAATGGCCCCTTCGGGGCAGCCGGCGGCGCAAACGGCACAGCCGAAACACCTGTCCAAATCGACGATGGGGAGTTCATTGTCACCCAGCGAAAGGGCCTCGGGAGGGCAGCGATCCACGCAGGTCTCGCAGGCCGCGCACGCGTCCGGGTCGAATTTGGGTTGGTACCCGGAGTTAAACACCCGGCCGGGCTTTGGCTGCTGAAGCACGTGGGCGACGACTTCGCAGTGCCAGCGATCGCAGTTGCACAGAAACACGATGTCTTCGGTGGTGTTGCGGCTCATATGGATCAGTCCGGCATCTTCTGCTCGATCCAACAGTGCCAGGGCCTCCGCTTTGGTCACTTTTCTGCCGCCGATGCGCTCCATCATATAATCGGCCGCGTCACCGAACCACATGCAGACTTCCATGGGCATATCGTGGGTGTCCTCGCCACGCAGTTTGGCGGCATGCCGGCAATAGCACGACCCCACGCCTATGGAATCGTATTTTTGGATATAGGTGGCTACCTGGTCATAGGTGTGGATTCGATTTCCGGCGTCGATGGTTTTATCAACGGGGATGACGCGGGTTGTCGGGAACGTGATTTTTTCGACGCCTCGGGCCGCCACGTAAGCCGTCTTATAATCATGAATCAGTTGGGCCAGCTTGCGGTCGCGGTCCGTATCGCGCCCGGAAAGAAACTGGTATTCCAAAATGCCGGGCATAAATGGCAGACCCTGATAGACGCGTTCACCGCCTTTCTCAAACGTGGCGCAGAGCCCTTTATCGGCCATGGCTTCGAGAATCGACTCAAGTTCTTTTGGATCGCGCTGCGTTTTCTGGGCGATGTGCGAAAGAGTTTCCGGTTTCTTACTGAGAAGATTGTTGATTTCGGCCTCTTCGGGCGTGAACAATTCCATGACCAGATCGAAAAATTCGGGAATGTTCAGCCCGGCGTACGGTCCGCGGCGCGACTGCATGACCTTCAATAATTCCTCATAGACCTTCGGCTCCATGCGACACCTCCTATAAGTTGATTCTCAGCATGTATCTTTTTTCGTCAGATTTTTAAAGCATGAAGTTATATCCCATTATTGCTAATAAACGCGTTTTTGAGATACGTTTCGAGCAAGGAGGATTCCCATCATGCGGATTCAAGGTCAAGAAACACACTCATGCGATGTACTGGTCATCGGCGGCGGCGGTGCGGGTCTAAGATCGGCCATTGCCGCCAGATTGCGTGAAACCGATGTGCTTCTCACCGCCAAAACCAAATTAGGCCCCGGCTCTAATACATACATTTCAAAGGCCGTCATTGCGACAACCGGATGGGGGACATCGGCGGATAGTGAACACGCGCATCTTGAAGATACAGTCAGAGGCGGACGCTTTCTGAACGATCAAGCGATGGTGGCCAAAGTGGCCGAACGCGCGCATTCCGAAGTCACGTTTTTAAACGAATGTGGTGTGTGTTTCGACATGCATGCAGGGAATCCTCGACTCCTTAAACTTCCCGGCCACCGGTATTCGCGCCATGTGTACGGTGAAAACTGGATTGGCAGGGATCTCGTCGTGCCCCTCAAGCGCCGTGCCGCGCAGATCGGGGTCCGCTTTGCGGAGCAAGTATTTGTAACCCGGTTAATATCGGTCGAAGATCGCATTTGTGGTGCCTCAGGTGTCACCGCTGACGGTAGATTTGTTGCCATACGCGCCAAAGCGGTAGTGTTGGCCACCGGCGGGTACGCTCAAATCTATTTGAACACCAATAATGTGCCCGGAATCACCGGTGACGGCCAGGCGCTGGCGTATGATCTGGGCATCCCTTTGAAGGATATGGAATTTGTCCAGTTTTATCCCACTGCTGCGGGAAAACGCGGAAGCAGAATCATCCTCTACGAACAGATGCTGGCGCAACCGGACGTGGTGTTACGCAACGGGCAGGGCGAAAGCATTCTTGCGCGCCATGGCATCACCGACCCCACCCGGGTCACCAGGGATCGACTGTCTCAAATCATGACCCGGGAAATCAACCGGGAGGCAACGCCGGACCGGGGTGTCTTCATGGATGCAACGGCCCTTTCCGAAGAGAATGCCAGGCAATTGGCGTTTACATTGCCGTCCCGATGGTGGACAGGACAAAAAGTGTTTCGGGTGACCCCCACCACCCACTTTTGCATGGGTGGCATTGTCACGGACCAGCACGGAGAGACGCCCTTGAACGGATTGTTTGCGGTCGGGGAGGTCACGGCCGGGGTGCATGGGGCGAACCGCCTGTGCGGGAATGCCCTGGCCGAAATCTTTGCCATGGGGTCATGGGTCGGTGAGATGGCTGCCGAACGGACGAGGGACATCGAGACAGTGTTTGACCCCGGGAATGCCTTTGATAAAGAACGGTCCCGGCTGGAAGGGGCATTTTCCGACGAAGGGGTAGGCGCAAGAGAATTGATTTACGAGTTGAAGCAATTGATGTGGGATAAAGTGGGTGTGATTCGCCGTAAAAAAGGTCTCGAAGAGGCGCTCACGCACCTGCGGAAACCCCGGCCCCGGGTTGCCGTCTCGAGCCCCCCCGATCTCATCAAACTTCTTGATTTTCAAAACATGCGGTGCGTGGCCAGGATGGTGTGTCGGGCCGCACTGGAACGAACGGAGAGCCGAGGGTCTCATTTCCGCACCGATTACCCGGATGAAAACAACCAAAATTGGTTGCAAAACATCGTGCTTTGGAAAGACAAGACGGGGATGAACCTTGAAACCAGGCCCGTGAGGCAGGATTTTGTTGAATTGAAGGTTTGATGAATTCCAGCAAGGATATCTACCGCAGGTTTAAGATGATACCCAAGATGACTCCTTATCAGGGGATGCGACGCCCGGAGCGATCTGTTTGCATGTCGTCCGAAACGGGTATGGGTGCAAGGGCCGGCCATACGGGCATGCCGAACATCCTGCCCCATTCCCAAAGGCAGCCGGCAATCGATCGGGTGCCGGACCTTACGGCATCCACATAGTGGTGAACCATGAGGGATTGAAGCTCGATATTGGAGATCAGGCTGGGGTAATTTTCCGGCCTGTCCGCCAGCGGGAAGAACAGGTTGCCGAGACGCTTGGGGATCTCATGGGTCATCAGGGTCGTCAGGAATCGGGTGACGGCGGCGTCCATGTCGAATGAGGGCCACAAATCGTAGATGACCCCTTCCAGTGTGAACATCGCTTTCCGGAAAAGCATGAGATCGGCCGGAAAGACAAATCCTTCAAACGTGAGCTGTTCCAGGAGCATAAATGTTTTTTTGATCAGGGTCAGCCGGGCAAACTCTGGCGACTGCATCCAGCCCATAACCAGCTTTCGAAAATTCTGCCGATGCACCGGACGTTCCCAGGACGCGCCAACAGCCAGGGCTTTTACCGAGCGACGGATACTGCGTGGATCCTTTTTGAGAACCGCTTGAATCAATTGGGCGGTCTTGACCCGATCGCTCCGGGTCAGCCGACCGGCCAGGGTCCAATCCAGGAGGCCGACCCGAAGATGCCCCCTATCGTTGACAGCCAGAATATTGCCGGCATGGGGATCGCCATGAAACAGGCTCAACGCTTGCCTGGAAAATAACGGCCTGCATACCAGAGCCTCGAACAGGACGGCGGCGCAACGCTCGCGCTGTTCCGGGGTCAGGGGTGCATCGGTGATCTTTGGGCCGTTGAGATAGGCCATGGCAGTCATGGTGTCGGTACTAAAGGGAAACAGCTGCGGAATTTGAACACGATCCATATCCCCGAAAAAACGGGCGGCATCGACCAGATAATTTTGCTCGGCCGCCAGATCGATCTCCTTGACCAACATCTGCCGCACTTCCTGAAACACATCCAGGAATCTGAATTCTTTGAACGGATAGCGGCTCCGGTGTTTCTCGAAAAATGCAGCCGTTTCCTCCAGAATTACCAATTCTTCCTCGAGCTGGTCTCGTATGCCGGGCTTAAGGATCTTGAAGACCCCTTGAATCCGCTTCTGGGATGACGGTGAATTCCAACGAAAAGGGATGACGGCGCCGACACTGGCTTCGGACAGGATGGCCGGTTTCACATGCACCCGGTCCCGGCCGTCGGTCAGCTCCAGCTGGCAACCAATCCGTTCCATGATGCCGTCGATCGGGGTGCCGTAAGTGCCGTTTTCCAGATGAATGAGCCACTGTTTCACCCCCGCATCGATATTGGGGTTTCGGGCGATCAGCTGGCCCAGTTTGTGAAGGGTTGGAAATTGCTTGGCCAATTCCAGGAGCCGCTCATGGGTGCCGGCATCAGGGTCCAATTTCAACTGGCTGACCACCAGTTGGATGAGTCGGTGCCGGCCCAACCGGGACAGAAAAAATTCAATACCGTCACGCACCACGGGTCGATATCGGCTGTAGACCTCGGGAATCGCATGATGGGGTTGGGTGCGCAAAACGACTTCCCGCGCGACGCGATTGGCGAAAGCGTCATCGCCCATGGCAGCGGCGATGGTAGTTAATCTCTCTTGCAACGCCTCATCGGAATCATTGTTGGCAAATTGCCGAAGCATTTGGTCCGAATGGTGGAACATGTTCGTTGTCATCACGTTTTCAGCACGTAAAATGAAGGATTCCTGCATTCTATAGTGGTTGTCCTAAATATGTTCCGTTTGCAGACATATGGAAACGATGACCGCAGAGTCGCAGAGGACACAAAGGAACTGTATGTTTCCCCGAATCCCGCCCTGGCGGGATCGAGGGGTTGGCCCGTGGGCCCGTTTGCCCGTTAGCCGGTTGGCGCGTTTGCCCGTTTGCCCGTTGGCCCGTCAGCCCGTGGGCCCGTTGGCCCGTGTGTCCTCATGTCTTAGCTGTCCTCTGCCATCCGACCTCGGACATCCGACCTCCGACATCTGTCCTCTGCCCTCTGCCCTCTGACCTCCGACATCTGACCTCCGACATCTGCCTTCTGTCCTCTGCCATCCGACATCTGCCCTCTGTCCTCTGCCTTCTGTCCTCTGACCTCCGACATCTGACCTCCGACATCTGCCTTCTGTCCTCTGCCATCCGACCCGCCAAAGGTTTATCCGCCTCAGGCGGACGGGCAAGCCTCTGACTTCAAGCATCTTTACAGGTTATTTACATAATGGCTCTCGGGATAACCGCAATCAAACAAAAAACGGGCATCCCTCTCGAATGGAGGAATGCCCATTTTATTTGTAAACAAATGTTAGATCACGGTGACATTGGCAGCGGCAGGACCTTTTTGTCCCTGCTCGATGTCAAATGTAACCTGGTCTCCATCATTGAGGGATTTAAAACCGGCGGCGTTGATCGCTGAATGATGAACAAATACGTCCGGGCCTTCTTCCTGCTCGATGAATCCAAAACCTTTGTGGTCGCTAAACCACTTAACAGTTCCTTTAGCCATGATAGCATTCTCCTTTCACGAAATTTCAACGTCACTGACTGGAGGATGCCGCTTTGCTTTAAGGATTATTCCTACAGAAAGAAACTGACCCGTCTATATAAGGGAGGTTATATAAGGCAGGGCTTGATTGAGTTGCGGGAAGATAACCCCTTAAAAAGCCGATGGCAAGGAAAATATGAATATTTTTCTGAATTAATCCGAGTTCGTGGATGAGAATGCGTATGCCAGGTCCCCGATCAAATCGTCGGCATCTTCGATTCCCACCGAAAGCCGAATCAAGGCGTCGCTGATGCCGAGTTCCTCTCGTCGTTCGGGAGGCACCGAGGCATGTGTCATGATGCCGGGGTGCTCGATCAGGCTTTCCACCCCTCCCAGGCTTTCGGCCAGGGCGAAAAGTTCGCAGCGCTCCAGGAAACGACGGGCGGCATCGACCCCGCCCTTGATGAAAAACGTGATCATACCGCCGAAACCCGGCATCTGCCGCCGGGCCAGCGCGTGCTGGGGGTGGCTGGCCAAACCCGGGTAAAGCACCCCCTCGACCTGGGGTTGCGCCTCCAGCCACGCCGCAATCTTCAGGGCATTCTCGCAGTGCCGCTGCATTCGAAGGGCCAGTGTTTTCAGGCCGCGCAGGACCAGAAAACTGTCAAACGGGCCGGCCACCCCGCCTACGGCGTTTTGCAGAAACCCGATGCGCCGGGCCAGTTCGGCGTCGCTGACCACAACGCCCCCGCCCACAACATCCGAATGCCCGTTGAGGTACTTGGTGGCCGAGTGCACGACGATGTCCGCACCGTATTCGAGGGGGCGCTGCAGACAGGGCGAGGCAAACGTGTTGTCCACCACCATGAGTAAGCCCTTTGAACGGGTCACACGGGCCACGGCCTCCAGGTCCACCAACTTGAGCAGCGGGTTGGTCGGCGACTCGACCCAGACCATCCGTGTTTCGGGCCGCAGGTGCGCTTCCAGTGCGGCCGGGTCGGACAGGTCGGCGAAACTGAAGTCAGGCCCGCGGAGCGCCTGCGCACCTGGTCGAAGAGCCTGCAGCTCCCCCCATAGAGATCGTCCATGGCCACCACGTGGCTCCCGGAGTCGATCACTTCCAGGACGGTCGCGATGGCGGCCATTCCCGAAGCGAAGGCAAAGCCGTGCCGGCCGGATTCCAGATCCGCCATGCAGCGCTCGTACGCAAAACGTGTCGGGTTCTGGCTGCGGGCATAATCAAAGCCTTTATGGACCCCGGGACTCTGTTGCACGTAGGTGGAGGTGGCATAAATCGGCGGCATGATGGCGCCGGTGCTTGGATCGGGGACCTGACCGGCATGGATGGTGCGGGTCGAAAATTTATACGGCTTGTCTTCGTTGCCCATGGTTTCCCTTACATCCGTTTTATATTTCTTTCACTTGACCCCTTGGATCCTTGAATCCTTGGAACCTTTGGCTTCATTTATCACTTAGAAACAACAATCTATCAGGACCCGAAGCGTTCCGTTTGTTCCAGTTCTTGGGTCAGATCTGTCTCCGCAAATAATTCAGCACATCCGCCCGGGTAATCAATCCCAGAAACCGGTCCCCGTCCATGACCGCGGTAAACGGTTCGGTGGCAAGCCGCTCCACCAGCCGGTCGACGGACATGTTCCTGTCAACGCTCGGCACCTGGGTCTGCATGGCGTCACCTACCGGGGAAGCCATACGCCCCGGGTTTCCGTAGACAAAACGGATGATATCTTCTTCGGTCAACACGCCCACCAGCCGGCCGCTGTCCATGACCGGGAGCTGCGAGAAGCCGGCATTGCGCAGGCGGTTGTGGGCCGTTGTCAGAATGTCGTCGGGGCCCACAATAACCGTTGCGTGTTCCTCGTGGCGGCGACCGATGAGATCACGCAGGTCACCGGAGGCCTCCCTGACAATAAATCCTTCATCTTCCATCCAGAAATCGTTGAACAGCTTGGAAAGGTATTTGTTCCCGGTGTCGCAGGCAAAGGTCACCACCCGCTTTTCTTCGCGCTGTTCCCTGCAATAACGGAGGGCCGCCGCCAGGCAGGTGCCGGAGGAAGATCCCACCAAAAGTCCTTCTGTGCGGAGCAGTTCGCGGGCGGCCGCAAAGGATTCGGCGTCGCTGATGCTGTAGGCTCTGGCGGTAAAGGAGAAATCGGAGATCGGGGGCAGAAAATCTTCACCGATGCCCTCCACCAGCCAGCTCCCGCCCGGAGGGCCCATCTCCCCCGTGTTGACGTAGTCGGCCAGTACCGATCCCTCCGGATCGGCCAGGACAAGGGTCAGATCCGGTGCCACCCGTCGGAAAAACCGGCTCAGTCCGGTGATCGTGCCGGAACTGCCCACGCCAAGGACCACGGCATCCAGATCGTGTCCCATCTGCTCCCAGATTTCAGGGGCCGTGGTTTGCTCGTGGGCCTTGGGATTATCGGGGTTACCGAACTGGTTGATAAAATAGGCGCCCTTTTCTTCTGCGATGCGTCGCCCCAGATCCTGGTAGTATTCGGGGTGTCCTTTTTCCACATCCGAGCGGGTCAACACCACCTCGGCACCCATGGCGCGCAGATTGAAAATCTTCTCCTGGCTCATCTTGTCAGGCACCACCAGGACCAGCGTGTATCCCTTCCTGGCCGCTACCAGCGCGAGTCCCAGGCCCGTGTTGCCTGCCGTGGCCTCGACGATGGTGTCCCCGGGTTTCAGGTCGCCGCGATGCTCGGCTTCATTGATCATGGAGATCCCGATCCGGTCCTTGATGGAGCCGCCGGGGTTCATCAGCTCGAGCTTTAAATACAGACGGCAGGGACCGGTGTCCATATGACGCACTTCGAGCATCGGGGTCCTGCCAACCATCTCGAGCACATCGGTGTAAATGTTCATAGCGTTTTGTTATAGGATTCCAGGATCCAAGGGGTCAAGGTTTACCCGCCTATGGCGGCGCCGGAGGCGACCAGGGATTCAGGTGTTTGTGACCCGATGTTTTAATCCTTATTGTATTTCTTTTAACGCAACCCCTTGAAACCTAAGTCCACCCTTTCACTTGAGTTTTGGAGGCCTCGAACCCTGCTCACTCACCCCATCCCAAAGGCGATTGCCCATGTGTAAACATTCGAAAACGAAAGCTTACCGGCAGACATCAATTAAATATTATCACGGATTGATCAAGGTAAAGGGAAATCGAGGGCAGGTCTGAAGGTGCGATGTGGACGCTGTCGATTTTCCCTATCCTCCTGGCCTGGAGAGGCGAAAGCGGTGGACACCAAAGTGTTGCATGCCGTCGGAATTTATGGTAGCTCCGCCCATTTCATTGCGAAAGTACAACGTGACTAAAGTGAACACTGTGAAGGATGTATTATGAATAACGGTCAGCCAGAAAACACCGTCGCAACCCCGGGAAAGCCGCCGCGAAGGGTGAGCATTCCCCGGAAAATATGGAGACAGTTCGACCCGTCGACTGCCATTGCGATCAGACGCATCGTCTGGCGCCAGTGCCAAATTGCGTTGGGTAGCCTGCTGGCGGCGTTCGGATTCACCCTGTTCCAGGTCCCGTTCAAGCTGGCTGCCGGCGGTGTCACGGGTCTGGGCATCATATTAAATCATTTCACCGGTTTTCCGGTTGGTTTGACGTTTTTAATAGTCAATATTCCACTACTGGTCCTGGGCTTTTTCCAGCTCGGGCGCTGGCGGTTTCTGGTGTCCTCATTGCTATCGGTGCTGTGTTTGTCGTTCGGAATCGACTTTTTCAACATCTATCTGCCGGAAATAAACTCGAAATGGCCCATCACCGATGACCTGTTGTTGGCATCCATCTACGCGGGAGTGCTTTTCGGCGTGGGCACGGGCATTATCTACCGGGCGGGCGGCACTGTGGGCGGCACGTCCATCCCGGCCCGGATTATTCACGAACGCACAGGCTTTCCCATGTCGCAGTCCTATCTCTTCACAGACGGCGCGATCATCGTCCTGGCGGGATTGGTGTTTGGCTGGGAGGTGGCGCTGCTGGCCACTCTGACACTGGTGCTCTCGGGGATCCTGTCCGATTTCGTGCTGGAGGGCGTCAGCCGGGTGCGCACGGCCACTATCGTGACCAATAAGCCGGAAGATGTGCGCTGGGCGATCATTTATCAACTCCGGCGCGGGGTCAGCCTGTGGTCCATCGAGGGCGGGTATTCTAAAAACGCGCGCACCATGGTCTTTTGCACGGTGCTGCGCTCCCGGGTAGCCGACTTGAAACACGCCATCGCCACCGTGGATCCGGATGCGTTCATGGTTATCGGGATTGCCCAGCAAGTCGTGGGGGGATATTACGGCCAACGTCTGCCTGCGTCGGCAATTACCAAGGACGGCAACCCGAACGCCCAGTCTGAAGACGACGCGAAGCGTGATCAGGGCACGTCGGCCTGACGCGAACACATATCCTACTTTTGTGCATATCGAGCAGGTACCCGCCAAGGTCCCAGGTAATTTGGGTCACCCGTTCTTGCCGGCGGATCGATGGAAGAAAAAAATCCATCGTCCGTTGAGAGGTTGAGATATCATCTGCAGCAGCGTGACGAACCCCTGTGTGGATCCCTGCCGTCGACCGGGACCATGATGTGGTCTTTTCCGCCGCCCACCCACGTTGCTACAGATACGGTGCCGGCTGGCACATATTCATCGCACGTGTTTAAACCAGTCGGTCTCCTTGAACCATTTTTGATAAATGCGGTCAAACCGCCCGTCTTTTTTGATCTCTTCTAAAAAGTTGTTCAGGAATTTGAGAAATTCCGGGTCATTTTTACGGACGGCCCAGGCGATCGGCTCCGTGGTAAATGGCGTGTCCAGAAACACCAATTTGTCCGGTCCGTGCATGGCGAAAAATACTGCGTTGTAGGGCAGGTCATAGACAAACGCATCGGCCTTGCCTTCCAATACCTGCGTGGCGCCTTCGGCTTCGGTGTCAAACGGCTTGTAGGTGCAATCGGGGATCAGGTCTTTCACGGCGGCTTCGCCGGTGGTGGCAGGCTTGGACACCACGGTGTATTTCGGAGAATTGAGATCCTTGTACGATTTGACGACACCCTGATGTTTTTTATTCAGCAGGATGGTCTGCCCCACCGTCATGAAGGGATTGGCAAAATCCACCTGTTTTTTCCGTTCTTCGGTGACCGACATTCCGCCAAAAATGATATCGTATCTTCCCAGTTTGAGGGCCGGAATGATGCCGGGCCAGAAGGTATCGACAAAAATCGGCTTCACGCCCAGGGCCTTGGCCATTTCAATGCCGATGTCGATGTCGAAGCCGATCAGGTTGACCTGCCGGCCGCTGCGACGCACGCCACCATGGCGAAGTCCCCTCTGACGCAATCCACTGCGCTTGTCGATCATTTCAAACGGCATAAATCCGGCTTCCAATCCAATCCGCAGCTGACCTCTTTGAAAAATGCCTTCAAGCGTGGACTCTTCGGACAGCTCGACATCGGCGCTTTGCACAGGAGACACCAGGCAAACAAATACCACAGTGAACACAAAAATTCCTTTAACAAGTGTTTTTAGCATGATGAAGCCTCCTATTACAGCGGATACGGGTAAGTCTATGCGCTACCTGAGGCGGCTGTTTCGGTTTCTTCTTCCACTGGGGACGAATCTTCTGTCTTGTCATCGAGTGGCGCGATGGTGATCCCCAACCAGCCGAAAGCCATGGTCACAAGGGGTGACAGCCAACAAAAAAAGTTCCACGGCAGGTAGGCAATGGTCGGAACACCCAACGTGGCCGCCTGATAGGCGCCACCGGTGTTCCAGGGGACCAGGTTTGCCGTCACGGTGGCACTGTCTTCCACTGCCCGGGACAGGTTCTTGGGGTGCAGCCCCCGGTCTACGAACGATTGTGCATACATCTTGCCGGTCATCACAATGGACATGTACTGGTCGCAAAGAATCAAATTGGAAGCTACCGCGGTGAGAACTGTGGCCGTAATCAAGGAGCCGGTCGTCTTAGCTTTTTTCAGCACGCTGTTGACGACCACCCGCAACTGATTGGTGCGCTCCATAATACCGCCGAACATCATGGCACACAGAACGATTGAGATGGTATACAGCATCGACTCGAAGCCGCCTTTGGACAGAAGATTGTCCACAGCCTCCACACCGGTATTGCTGGCATACCCGGCAAACGCGGCTGAGAGAAAATCACCGAAGCCATTCCCCTGGAAGATAAATCCCAGTATGGCGGCAGACAGAATCCCCATCGTAATGCCGGGGATGGCCGGTATTTTTCGATATGCCAGGACCATGACCACGGCAGCCGGAAGCAGCATTACCGGATTGATCGTAAATTGAGCATCCAATCCGTTCAGAATCTGGTTTACGCTTTCGACATTGGCCTTTCCGCCGCCGTAAATGAAACTCAGCACGAATTCAATGATTAGCGTGAGAGCGAAACTGACCCCGGTGGTGTAGGACATATGTTTAATATGGGTGTAGAGATCAGTGCCCACCATGGCCGGTGCCAGGTTGGTGGTGTCTGAAAGCGGCGACATTTTGTCTCCAAAATAGGCCCCCGAAAGAACGGCACCGGCGACAATTGGCAGCGGAAATCCCAAACCTGCGCCGATGCCGATCAAGGCAATGCCGATGGTGCCGGTTGTGCCCCACGATGTTCCCGTGGCCAGTGACGTGATCGCACAAATAATCACGGCAGCAGGCAAAAAGATTTTGGGATGCAGGATTTTGAGCCCGTAATACAAGAGCGTCGGAACCACGCCGCTTAAAATCCAAACCCCGATGAGAATACCGATAATGGCAAGAATCACGATGGCCTGCAGCGAATTGGCGATGCCATCCAACATCCCGCTTTGGATCTCGTTCCATCGGTAGCCGGCTCTCGTTCCAATTATCGCGGCGACCAGGACGCCGATCAGTATCGGGATCTGGGCATCGGCTTCGTATTTGACGATCGCCAGGCTGATTGGGATGATCAAGGCCAGGATGGATATGATTGCTTACCAGACATACGGGTCCCGTTTTTCACGTTGTTTAGCCATAACCTGTGTCCTCCCTCTCTTTTCCTGTTTGCTATCTTAAGAGGCGTTTTAGCTGTCTTTTATAAGCATGACGGGTATCGTGCTCAACTCGGCAACCTTTTCAGCGACTGCACCGAAGATGAATCTGTCGGAAAATTTTTTCCGATAGGCGCCCATGATAATCAGATCAATGCCTTCGGAATCAGCATAGCTTAGAATTTCTTCATAGATATTGCCTGTACCGACCTGTACTGTTATTTTAGGGTAATTTGCAAAATACTTTTCCTTGAACTCCAAAAGCCGCCCTTGTGCGTTATTTGCAATTTCCTTTTCTAAATTACTGACAAGTTTTTTGAATCGGGTTTCCGGATCTTCAACCACATAAACATCGATATAGTGCCCAAACTCCCGGGCTACATGTAAAAGGTGGATTTCCGAATCAAACTTTTCAGCCACCGCGCTCACATATGGCGCAACCTTCGGTGACATTTCTGCAAGGTGCACCGGAAACAGGATTTTTTTAAATTTCACCATATTTCCCCTCCTTTCTGTTACAGGCTACAAATGATCTTATGCACGCCCCAATCGGCATCTCTTCTTCCTATCGACTGTCACTTCCATTCGCATCGCCGCATGCTTTAGGGGATAAAAGCGACGCTGCAGGATTCGAAGCTGCCCACAGCCTCCAATCCTGACTTTCAATATCGGCAGCGATTGAATCATAAGTCTACCATCCATGTACATTTCTGCAACATATTTTTTCAATGGTTGATTAGGCCGAAGCCGCCCTTTTGAAGCGGTCGTTCATCGACGGCCCTGCAAAGAAGGGATTTAACAAGGTAACGTGGGAGGAATAGAATGGTTAATTTCCGCGCCCCTAGTATTGTGTATAGGTCCGGCTTTTTTGCCGATCGGGGAGCCGATCCGTTATTTCGTTGATGTCGATGCGGAAACTACTCAGAGAGATGAAGCGTGCCGCCGCTGTAATGGATCAATGTGTTTAAATCCTCGCTGAGCTGTGGCGGCAAAACGCCGGGGGGCAGGGTATAAAAAAAAGCCAGGTGTTCTTCGACCCTTTCACGCCGGCCTTCTTGAATCCGGCGGTGAAGCAGGCGGAACGCGTGTTTGGACAATCGTTGAAACTGTTCCGTATCCCCGAAACGATGGGCCTGTCGGGCCTGGTACATTACCAGTTCCATGTTGTGTCGGTGCATCTGATAGCGATACGTGGCGATGAATTCATGCCACCGGGTATTTCGGCCGAATCGCGTTCGGCGGTACATGGCCTGGTGGGCCTGGTAAATGTTCTCAGGCACGAGATGATGACTGAAAAAGATGGCCATCCCGCCGGATTCGGTGTCCTGGGTGTGGCGTTCGAACAGGATCACCTCGGATTTCAATATGCCAGCGATCCGGCGGCACTTCTGATGGATCAGGTCGCTGGTTGTGACCTGTGCCAATCGATCCAGCCAACCCGACAAATCGTAGTATTCCAGATTCAAAAAGCTTTTATAGCTCTGGGTTTTGGTTATCGAGGCCTGTATACCGGATAGCGTGGGAATAACGAGATCCGGGTGTTTCAAATCCTCGATGAGCTGTGCCGCCAGATCGTCTAGGGCAACGGCCAGTCCATCGATCTTCCGGCAGTCAATGAGGGCCAGTCCGGCCGAATAACGGCAGAGCACGTTGTGACCGCTGGGGCCGATGATAGAGACCGGTTGGGTGTAGGGCGTGAGATAGCGCTCGACGATGGAGCGTCCCAACGCGACAGCCGAGATCGAAGGATCCATCTTTAATCGGAGCAGCAGATCTTCAAAGGAGATGCCGCGCAATTGATGGGTCCCGGGAGGATCGTTGACGAGCCGTATTTCGTCTTCACTGGCGATCAGGTAGTCTGTCACGTCACCGAGGGCATGGGCAATTTCCACCATGCCCGAGAGACATGAAAACAACACCATCAACGAAAACCGGCGACCATCCAGACCGGCCGCCAGCGCGTCCTCGAATGCGTTCAGGGGCATGATCGTTTCGCTGGTTGCATCGGTGGAGATGAATAACGATTTCCCGGTCGGATTGCCGGTCAGGTTGCCGGTGTCGATCACGCCTTTGCCGTGGGCAAAGGTACAAAAGATGTATCGATCAGCCGGAAACCGTTCTAGAGCGACCCGTATGAATCGCGTCAACGTTTCCGGGTCCCCCAGATCCTGTTCGCCCCAGTCTGCCAGCACCGTGGAGTTGATTTGGGCGGTATGATCATCCGGTAAGATATGCAGCAGCCGTGTCCCCACCCATTTCTTTCCAAAGCGCGAGACACCCGTGGGATGACCGTCGACCAGTGCGACAATGTTCAGGCCGTCGGATGACCCGACCCTCTCCATCCGATCTACCGTCGACAGCACCTCATCGGTCAAGTCATTGTCACCGTTCATGTAAAACAATACCGTCGTCGACACGTTCAGCGGCCGGGCAGACACAGGTGACGCACCGATTTCTTGAAATCCACCGAGGACAAGGCACCATACCAGCCAACCGATAAAGGCAACCCGTTGTATCCTCGTCTCATGACCCATCAGGCACACCAGCAACTCAGATCACGTTCGTTTGCGACATCCAGCAAGCGGAAAGGTGTTTGAAAAGACGGGGTACATTATATCGCATCGCCAGTATCTTGACGAGGCAAAAAGCGGCGGAACGCTTCGCACTTGAAACCGTATGCAGACGTATGGAAACGCTGACCGCAGAGTCGCCAGGCTTCGCATAAAGCTTCGACCCGGCAGGCAGAGGACGCAAAGGAACTGCATTTTTCCCCGAATCCCCCCCTGGCGGGATCGAGGGGTTGGCCCGTGGGCCCGTTTGCCCGTGGGCCCGTTGGCCCGTCAGCCCGTGGGCCCGTCAGCCCGTGGGCCCGTCAGCCCGTTGGCCCTTCAGCCCGTTGGCCCGTCAGCCCGTGGGCCCGTTTGCCCGGTTGCCCGTGTGTCCTTATGTCTTAGCTGTCCTCTGCCATCCGACCTCGGACATCCGACATCTGTCCTCTGTCCTCTGCCATCCGACCTCGGACATCCGACCTCCGACATCTGCCTTCTGTCCTCTGCCATCCGACCTCGGACATCCGACCTCCGACATCTGTCCTCTGCCTTCTGTCCTCTGTCCTCTGCCTTCTGTCCTCTGCCATCCGACATCCGACCTCTGCGCCGTTGCGGTGATAGGTTGATCGAAAAAGGAATCGGAACGCCATTCGGAAAATCGCTACACTCAGGGCGATGTTCCCTGCTTCGGAACTATCGTCAGCGCCGATGCTATGGCCAGCAAAGCCAACAGCACCAAAGGCACGCCGATCAGCAGAGGGACGACGGCGTAAGGGCTCAATAGACCACCGCCCTGGCTGACACTACGCTCCGCGGCACGCATGCCATAGAAACCGAGTATCACCGCCAGAAGCCCGGGCGGCAGCAACAGGCCATGCGTTACGATCAGCGCCTTCCGGAGCCGTACATGCCCTTTCCAGGTCCGGCGACCCAGACTCACCATCCACAACCCCAGCAATCCAAACGGAGCGGCATGCGACAGAGCCAAAATCATGGCAGTCAGCAGTCTTGTCGGAAAGGCTCCGGAGGACATGTAAGAAAGGACGTGAAATGCGGAAATGATGATCCAAGCTGCCAGCAATAGAAGAATGGTGCCCCATGCGAAGTGGCATATGCTTAAACCCCGGATAAGCCAGTTCGAAAGTGTCCTCACTATCCGTTCTCCATTTGCGGACCATGTGGCCTGGGCACCATGGGATCGGCCCAGGCAATATCGTTATTATACACTGAAATTAGATAGAAAGGCACTCTCAGTTAGAAAAAAGAAGGGACACTCTCAGCAATTACAACGCTGATGGTGATCTGACCGAATATGTAAATGCTCGGCTCACCACCTAAGATTCTATGTATCACGAATCCTCTACGTCCATGTTGCCTGCGTATCGCCCGGCGACGGCATTATCCACACAATTATCGAGTTCCTCATCCGTTGCTGATCCACGGTCCTTTAACGCATTGAGAGGACAGATAAATTCATTGCCGGCATCATCCTTGACGCGCATCCAGATATTCTTTTTTTCTCTGGGCGTGACGTTCGCAGATTGGAAAAAGTTCCGCAAGCGGCAGTGACAGACGTTTCCCCTGATTTATCCTATGACGGCAGGAGAAATCTTAGATTGGTTCGACCGCCGGGCCCCGCGTGTTTTCAGGCGCAATCTGTCGAAGTCGGAAATCCACCTGTTGGAATCCGAACACTTAGCACTGGAGAGGCACGCGGATGAAATCTCGGCGCTGATCCATAATTTTCTGGCGAACATCAACACAGGTTAAAGAACATGGGTGATCCGCTGATCAGTTGGGTTCTTTTCGGTTGCGTCTTCCTGCTCGGCATCAGCGCTATCGAGCATTATTTCAGAAAGTCCATCATCCCTTCCATCTGTTGGATTATGCTGGCAGGGATCGCCTATGGGGCCGCGACCCGGACCCCTGCCCTGCACCTGCCGAAACTACACCTGGCACCGGATATCGTTTTGTTCGTATTCTTGCCGATTCTGATTTTCGACTCGTCCCGCAAACTCGAATGGATCGAATTGAAATCGGTCGGGGTGGAAGCCGGTGTGTTTGCTTCTGTTGGCGTGATCGCTTCCATGGTGCTGATCGGTCTGGCGGTGGGCTGGATCGCCCGCATACCCCTGCTGGATGCCTTGCTGTTCGGAGCGATCATCTCGGCAACGGATCCGATTGCGGTAGCGGCCATATTCGACCGATTCGAATTTCCGGAAAAGCTCCGCACATTGATCGAAGGCGAGTCCCTGCTAAACGACGGAACCGCCGTGATTCTGTTCACCACCCTCAGCATGGCGGTGTTTCAAAGCACCGGGATCTCGGTGGGAGAGTTGACGTTCAGGCTCGTTCTGGCGACCGGCGGCGGCATCCTGCTGGGCTGCGCTTTCGGCTATGCCGGCGGAATGCTGGGCCGCTACTGGCATGAGCTGCACGACCGCTTCATCGGTGCACTCCTGCCGTTGATCACCATGTATGCAGCCTTTGTGGTCGCCGAGCATTTCCTGCACGTCTCGGGTGTCATCACGGTCATGGCCGGCACGTTAATGCTGACCAAAATCCACTACGCGGCCGGACATTCCCGCCGTGAGGCCCGATCGGCCGATGAATTTTTCAACCAGTTCTGGGAATTCTCGGGGATGTTGGCCAACGTCGCCCTGTTTTTCCTGCTCGGCAATGACATCGGAGTCCATGCGTTCACATTGCAATGGCGTCAGGTGCCGGTGTTTATCTTGATTCTCCTGGCATCCAGAAGCATCGTTGTGTATCTGCTTTCAGGGACGCTGCGAGCCGCTCATCGCGAGATTCCCCTGTCATGGCAGCACGTCCTCAATATCGGGGGCCTCAAGGGCGCCCTGTCGATCGCCCTGATTTTGCTGCTGCCCAGCGACTATGTCTACCGGGAGCTGTTTCTCTGCACCACGTTTGTTCTGATTATGTTTACGCTGATCGGCAACAGTCTCGCCATGCGATGGTATCTGAAAAAGACAGACCTTACGTGAGTTTTTGGGGGGGATAGAGGTGGGACGTGACATCCGTCATCCAGACTTCTGCTGATTCGGCGTGGTCATCGATTCCATGATTGAATAAATGGGGCGTACTCGGTGTCGGGGTGAAGATCTTCCCGCACCGGCGAGAAGACTTCGATGTACATCGAATCTTTTATGGCATACATACCGTGTTCCACGTTACCGGGAATGCACCAGCTGTCCCCCGGTCTGCAGTTGTAGATCTGGTCGCCAATGAACAGTCGGGTCCTGCCGGTCAACAAGTACCCTGTCTGTTCATGGGGGTGGGTGTGAGTTGGGATTCGGGTCCCCTCCGACAGCTTTAATTCGGCCATCAACGTATTTTGGCCGTAAACCAGGGTTTTCTGCTTGCTACCTTTTATGGTGGACAGGTAACCTTCCCTGCTGCGTTTCGTGAACATAGGCCTTCCCCATGCGCCTTCCCAAACCTACCGCTTGCTTCAATCTCCAGGCCACATCATCCAGATAGATATAGATAGGGAGTTGCGTTTAGAGCGTTTGTCAGAATAACATTCCGATTCGAATTATGTGCATTTATCGCCAAGTCTGCCGGCGGGTACGGTGACCCGCCCTACGAGAGCAGAAGTACAGCGCAATGTAGGGCCGGTCATCAGTCTTCGCTGAAGCTCCGACCAGACAGGCTGTACCGGCCTGATGTGGTCGTAAAACGGAATATATTTTGGGCAATCCCCATAACGGATATCAGTATGTAAAGGAGCTGTTTTCCTATGTAAACCCACCACACGTTTTGTTCAACATGCAATTGCCGCTTTTTCGTAACCCCTTTCACAATACGTTACCCCATAACGTCCCTATCATGCCTTAAATAAAGTTTGCCGGTGATCGCCTTAGATGACGATCACCGTATATTTTCGGATTGGTTGGTCCGACCGCAGATCCATCATTCTACAATTCCGCCTACCATTCTGCCGAGCACCAAGCCCCCTTCAACTGCCCGCGGCAGGCCGATTGACCAGATAAATGCCGCTGCCCACCAGCACCAGGGCCAGCAGCAGCAGCGGCGTCATCGGTTCGTTCAGCAGCAGTCCGCCTCCCAGAACGCCGAAAAGCGGCGTGAGGAAAGTAAACGAGGCCAGGCGGGACGGCGGATAATGTCGAATGAGCCAGAACCAGGCAAGATAGGTGATGGATGCGACCCAGAAAGCCTGGTAGGCGATGCAGCCCGCAATTACCCATGTCATACGGGTCACGCCGGGCTCTCCCATGGCCACAGACCCGATCGGGAGTACCACGGCAGATACCACAAGCTGGTACAGGAGGGTCTTGCCAGGTGAAATCCGCACCAGGGGACTGGCTTTGATCAACACCGTCGTGGCCCCCCAGAAAACGCCGGCGGCCAGGACCATGCTGTCTCCGACCAGCATGCGAACCGTCAACAACCTGAAAGATTCACTGAAGGCGGCGACAATACCGGCAAACGCGCAGCAGAGCCCGCCGACCTGAATCAGCCGGATTTTTTCTCCGGGAATAAACAGGTAGGCCCCCAGTGCGACGACAAACGGTGAGACGTACATCAGGACGGCCGACCGGGACGCATGGGTATACTCAAGGCCCCAGTAGAGCAGGAGAAACTCTCCTGCGAAAAGCAGGCCTGCCGCAATCCCCCACCACAGGGTGCCGTCTTTCTCCCATAACGGTACTCGACGGATCCCCATCCAGACGCCCACCAGAACGGCAGCGCCCAGTGACCGGATGCCGGCCTGCAGCACGGGAGAAATTCCCTGGATGGCAACCTTGATGGTGACCTGCTGCAGGCCCCAGCTCGCGCAGAGGGCCACGAGGAGCGCCATGACGGCAGGATTCAGCGACTTAAACTGGGTGGAAGTTTTTTCCGTCATTCAGACCGTTTATGATTCCGTTCGGTTGGGATCATCGCAATCCGATATCTTTAAATTCTGCGGAATACAGGGCGTTCCAAAAGCTTGTTCTATTGCATGAGTGTCGGTCTGCAACCTGTCGGAACTTATTTATGGCTACGGCGATGATCCATCCCCACGCTTCTATTTCAGCACTCCCGGCCAATTTGCATCGGCTTTCCGGATGTATCCCGGGATATCCTGCTCCCACTTTGTTTTTATCTTGACGTTGTAGTTAAGGTAGAGCTTGCCGTCAACGAGTGACCAGGCTTTTGCCGGATCGACATCCGCCGTGGTTCCCTGGGAGATAGCCCAGGCACAATATCCGCCGTATACCGGAGCATACTTTTCAGGATTGGCCTTGAACATATCCCGGTGTTCTGCGCTGTCAAACCGCCATTTGGCATCCTTCCATTCGACTTCATACGTTTTCGACCCTTTGACCGGTTTGCCATCCGTGTGAAAGGCCACCGGGTCATAACCCTTTATCGCAAGTCCCCGCCAGTTTTTATTTATCTCACTCTTTGCTTCGGCCAACGAGGGCGCCGTAACGTTGACCAACATGGCCGTGGCGACAACCAGCGGAATTAACATCAGCTTTATATGCATTGTTATTTCTCCTTATGGTTTAACGGCTGTAGTAGAACACGTGAGGCCGTCGAAAAGTTGTCGTAATGCATCTTTATCATGATCGTTCCTTCATGGCGGTATTTTTTTCCCACCACATTCGAAATCTGAGTACCGAAAATACCGCAATGCTGTTGCTCCGGGGCGATCGGCCGCGTCAGCGTTTTAACGCCATGAGACGGTTGAATATGCCTTTGACGGTGGGTGTGAGACGCCCCCGGTTGTAGGCGTCTCCGCATTGGCGAATCGCCTCGGCCACCGTTGGATACGGGTGAATGACATTTGCCAGCTTTCCCAGCCCCATCCCGCAGTGCATCGCCACGGTGATCTCGCTGATCATATCGCCGGCGTGGCTGCCGACGATCGTCGCCCCCAGGATTTGGTCCGTTCCTTTTTTAACGTGAATCTTCACGAACCCTTCCGTCTCCCCGTCGACAATGCCGCGGTCGACATCGGCAAATTCCCGCGTGAAGGTCACAAATTCGATGTGTTGTTCTTCCAGATCTTTTTCATAAAGCCCCACATGCGCCACTTCCGGTTCTGTGTAGGTCGCCCAGGGAATAATCAGATTCGAGAATTTGTCGCGTCCAAAAAACAGCGCGTTGCGGATCACCAGCCGCGCCCCAAAATCCGACATGTGTGTGAACTGGTATTTGCTCGCCACATCGCCCACAGCATATACATTCGGATTGGTGGTTTGCATGCGATCGTTGACCTTGACCCCCCTGCGCTCATCGTATTCGATGCCGGCGGCTTCGAAACCGAGGCCTCTGACGGTCGGCTTGCGACCGGCAGCGACCAGCAGCGCGTCAAATTCCAGTGACCGTTCTCCATTGCCGTCTTTCACAAACACGGTGATCGGAGGTTTTCCACCCCGGGTTTCAACCCCCTTGTAGTTGACATGATAGGCGAAGGTGACACCGTCCCGGCGCAGCGCGTGTTGAACGATCTGTGCCGCATCCGGATCCTCCTTGGGCAGAATCTTGTCGCTGCGGGAAAAAACCGTCACCTGTGATCCCAAGCGCTGGAATGCCTGGGCCAGTTCGAGCCCGATGGGTCCTGCGCCAATGACACCCAGGCGCGCAGGCAATTCTGTCAGGTTGAAGACCGATGCATTGGTGAGATACGGCGCCTGTTTGAGGCCCGGGATGTCGGGAACGGCCGCCGTGCCGCCGGTTGCCACCACCGCCTTGGCGAACGTGAGCGTCTTTCCGTTGACCTCGATCGTATTCTCGCCGGTAAATTTGCCCTTGCCGATAAAGACATCCACCCCGAGTTTCTCGCTGTAGCGTTCGGCAGAGTCGACCGGTGCGATGCTCGCCCGCAAGCGGCGCATCCGCTCCATGACAAAGCCGAAGTCGACAGTAACCTCGCCGTTTATGTGGACGCCGAACTCGGCTGCGTTGCGGACCGCCGCCGCCGCCTTGGCGCACCGCAACAACAGTTTGGACGGCACACAGCCCACCGTCAGGCAGTCACCGCCCAGCAAGTGGGACTCGATAAGTGCCACACGGGCCCCGACACCCGCCGCGCCCGCTGCAGAAACCAATCCGCCGGCGCCGGCACCGATCACCACCAGGTTGTATGACGGTTTGGGCTCAGGATCCACCCACCCTTTGGGGTGCAGGAGATCCATAAACTTGGTGTTGTGCTCATCCATCGGCGAAACACCGCATGCTTCGAGATCGACCTGAGAAAACGAGGCCAGGTTCGTATCGCGTCCCGGAATTTTCGGCTGGAGCGACAGGCTTCGGTCACCCGGGGACGTCAGCGGTGTCATGAAATCAGCCCAGCTGACCGTGCTGCCGTCGGGTTTGCGTGCCGCCGTGCCGTGATCCTCGTCCGACAGGAAACGGTAAAACAGATGCTCATTTTTGAATGCGTGTGCATCGAGTACGTGATGAATTACACCCGCGTTGAGCATCATGTTTCCAATGCGCACGGCGTCCTCTTCGTGGCTGGCGATGCCTTCGTCTACCAGTTTTTCGACCGCCTCGCTTCCGACAAAACACTTGGGGTACGTCTTCGGCGGAATCCCATATTTTCGATCACCAATGTCGAGGACCCGTTTCACACGTTCGCTGAGTTCTTCGAGGTCGGTATTATCAAAAGACGCTTCTGCGTCCATGTGGTTTTCAGTTGTCATGTAACCCTCCTTCTCGGTTTTGCTGATTGTGCCAAACCCGGATCTGTTTACCCTCCTGTGGTGGGAATCATACAAGCGCTGTGGCTACCGGATCGGTATCAATCTATCTATCACCGGTTTCAGATGCCGGGTACAGGGTCATACCACCATCAGCGAACATATCGATGCCGTTGACCCAATCGGCCCTGGCGTGAGCGGACCAGGCTATGGTTCCGTGATACGGTCACCCCCAGAAAAAAACGCAGATTTTTGGATTTTATATTTCTGATGATAAGACCAAAATCATCGTTCAAAAGCCATTGGGGGAAAATAGTTCCGGGAAGGAACCCGAGGGGAACATCCTGGATAGGGGAAATCCGGTGCGTTCTTCATACTTTTGTATTTACTGAAGAACGTGCCACTATCACATACGCCATCAGATAATACCTAGTCGCCTTTGTTGAACCATGGACACATCACTTCATAGTGCTGTGACTTGCCTTTGGCATACACCAACAATCTGACTGCACGCAGAGCTTCATCGCCGTATTGCGAAACCACCTCATAGCTGGGGGGCGGGCCGTTTTCGGTAGACTCCCTAAACGAAATGCCGACCGTGAGGCGTCCGGCATTGTCTGATCCGACGTAGTCAAAGTCAAAAAACCCATGCGTCCGATCGCTTTTCTCTCGTACGAAACTTCTCCGATGTGAGATGTCTAGCGACTGTAATTCGCCGATGGTGTTGTTGAATTGCCGGCAATTCTCAATCGACCGCCGTGCTAAACCGTAGGCCGGGTCGAAATGCTTCCTTGCCAGGGTATCCTTTTCCGCGTTTGAAAACCGATCAAAGGCTATCTCGGCCCACGGCGTACTCAAATAAATGAGCAACGCAACGGATGCAATCGCTATCGCGATATTTATCGGGCGTGCGCTTGATTTCGGCGGACGATAACGGACGATGCAAAGGGCACCCCCTATAAATGCAGCCGCGAGAATGCAAAAGAGTATAGCCATCAGATCCACTTCATTAGGTCAGATACAGCCAGCGAGACAATTGCCGATATCGCGAGGAACAGACCGGCCGTAACGAAGAGAGACACAGGTATGGGGCGTGTCCCAGACCGGGGAAAGATAAGGTTACCCACGGATAGCACGAGGGTGGAGGCAAGGAAGCAGCAAATGGGAATCGCAAGGAAACCCTGCAGGAGGCCGTCTGGTACGTCGGTAGGAGCATCTATCCACCATCTGTACACCACCAGGGATTTCGGCCCCAGTTTCAGACCGATGACCCCCGCGACCATCGCTGCAACAACCCACAGAACGGAAGTACGCCATGGGAGCCGGGCATCGTTCGTCTTGTTCATCGTAACCACTCCAGTCCATGTCGAGAAGCATTCTTGCCGGCGGAGCCCTTGAAGACCCGACAGCCTGGCAATCCGCAGGCAGCAAATAAAAACTCGCACATTGCGCCTTGGGATCTGACCATATCAATCCAGGTCATTATTATAACATAGAAATCATCTGATAGACCACTGCTTGATCAGATTAGAAGATCAACTATTCGACGTAAAACTGGCTGTCTAAAGCTATTTCGCAGCCCATTTATTTATACGTTTGTCATTATGTCAATTGATTAGCTTGGCGCGGCCCCAAAGCCCCGCAGCATCTATGCCGTTTATCATGCTCGGTCAGCATCCGAACCAGGCGGGAAGTCTGTTTCAAGAGTGTTTTCCTGGAGGTCCACACGATCCCCCGGTTCGGTTATCGACATCCGTGAGTCTATTGTTAGGTATCGATTTAATTAGAAATAAATTCGATGCCGGGAAATCAGGACAATCAAAACTGCAATTTAATTTGACATACGAAGCGCCCAAAATGTATTCATAAAATAATAAAATTGTTCATGGTTGGTATGCAAATGAACTGAACGCTCCCTTCAAATTGTTAGACGTGTCCTTTCTGATCTCTCCTGTTCGCGTTTCTCGATGGTCTCTCGACGCTTATCAACCAGGCAGACGTACTTTTGCCCTGTGGACGGGGATTCACGTTGGCCGAAGTAGCAAAAAAATTTAAACATATTTTCCAGGGAAAGGATGACAAAATGGTGGCACAAGAAAAGCAATATATTAAAACGTTCAAGGATGTGTGCAAAAAAAAATAAATCTGGTTATAAAGAAAGCCCAAGTGAATTAATTTTGTAGAAGTAAATCAGCTTGGATTCCACTTTTAATTTGTCTACAGGTTATCTTAGCCGATGAAGCGACTTGTTCTACAATTCGCATGAATT
>Ga0209786_1000028_pt1 | contig 64784 bp, 57 predicted proteins | sample WorMetilvaeELBA2_FD_187405 | JGI IMG/M metagenome (GOLD analysis project Ga0209786, IMG submission 187405) | Marine gutless worms symbiont microbial communities from Max Planck institute for Marine Microbiology, Germany - Olavius ilvae ELBA.2... ...
TCATGCGAATTGTAGAACAAGTCGCTTCATCGGCTAAGATAACCTGTAGACAAATTAAAAGTGGAATCCAAGCTGATTTACTTCTACAAAATTAATTCACTTGGGCTTTCTTTATAACCAGATTCATCAATTTTCTCCCCTTGGTGTGGATTCCGGAGCGGTTTTTTTACCTCTGACCCTCTCATCGTAAGTTCCGGGGCGATAAAGTCAATATTCCGGGTATAGCAAAAACGCTTCCGGTTGAAGCGATTCCCGGAATACGGGGCCGATACATCGAAAAGGAACTTGACATGCGTACCGTGAAAATTACCTTGACATACGAGCAGCTTGTGGCTTATCGAAGGTTGAACGCCCGGCGAGAGATCATCCCATGACAGTTAAAACCGTAATCCTTTCATTTTTATCCTTCTTTGGATGCTCCTTTTTTAGCTTTAGGAGCGTCCATCCGGATGTCTGACGCCAAAAATCAATGACCCCGGGTGGACCCAATGCCACCCGGGGTTTTCTTTTTTAAAGCCTCGGGAACCGGTTCCCGGGGCTTCTTTTTTATGAATCTGTTAAAACACCGAAACGTGTGGAGGTGCTCCTATGAAGCTGAAACAACTGTCAGTCCCCCTTGAAAACGCAATTGGCCGTGCGTATGAAGTTCTGAGCGTGCTTGGGGAACGCGGCATCAACCTCAGAGCGCTGAATTTGGTTGATTCCGGTGATTTTGGAGAACTGCGGCTGCTGGTGTCGAACCTTGCTGAAGCACGGCAAATCCTGATGGAAAATCGGATCACCGCAAGGGTCAGCGACGTTGTCGCATTTGAAATCGAAGATCGCCCGAACGCCCTGGCCGAAGTTCTGGCCCATTTAACCACCGCCCGAATACCGATCAATTACGCCTATGCCTTTGCCGGCAATTTTTCGGGCAATGCCGTTATGATCTTCTCCTTCGAAGATAATGATGAAGCAATAGAACTTCTTCAACGGATCGATGTCCCTTTGTTGAACGCTGAAGCGTTTGGAATGATCGATACCGCGGCAAATGCCTGCTCCGAGATGCCACGACAAACCGCAGCATGACCCAACAGGTGCATGAGGATGTCAAAATGGTGCAATGCCGGGATGAACATACCGGAGAACTTCAAAGGAATAGCAACTGCGTAATAATAACAAGTAGCCGCGGTTCAGAGGATAAAAATCATGAAAAACCTTAAACTCGCAGCAATGGAAACACCAACGCGCACCATCGTCAACGTGGCCGGAGTGGAAGTTGGAAAAGACCTGGTCGTCATTGCCGGCCCCTGCAGCGTGGAAAGTGAGGAGCAAACGTTGGCGACGGCGCGGGCGGTCAGGGAAGCCGGGGCGGACCTACTTCGTGGAGGCGCCTTTAAACCGCGCACTTCACCGTATTCCTTTCAGGGCTTGGGGCTGCGCGGGCTCAAGATCCTTGAACAGGCCCGCAAGGAAACCGGTCTGCCCATCGTCACCGAGGTCATCGATCCCCGGGATGTGTCCTGGGTGGCAGAATTTGCAGACGTGCTCCAAATCGGAACCCGGAACATGCAAAACTTTGCCCTGCTAAAGGAAGTGGGGCAGGCCAAAAAACCGGTGCTGCTCAAACGGGGGATGTATTCCACATTAGAGGAATGGCTCAACTGCGCAGAGTATATTCTCAGTGAAGGCAATCCCGATGTGATTCTCTGCGAGCGGGGTATCCGAACATTCGAGTCCTACACGCGAAACACCCTCGACCTGAGTGCGGTGCCGGCCATCAAGGAGCTGACCCATTTGCCGATTATCATCGATCCGACTCATAGTACCGGCCGTGTAAGCCTGATCGGCTCAATGAGTCTGGCGGCGGTGGCCGCCGGAGCGGACGGACTGATCATCGAGGTTCACAATAATCCCGCGGCAGCGTTATGTGATGCAGACCAGGCGCTCACACCGGAGATGTTTTCCGAAGACATGCGGAAAATTCGGGCTCTGAAACAGTTTTTCGAAACCCTGTCATAGATAGAGAGGTCGGGAAATGAAACTTGAAGAAATTCGTGTAAAAATCGATAAAATCGATCGGGAACTATTGGTTCTGCTTCAGGAGCGGATGGGGTATGCGCTCCGCTCCAGGAAATTTAAAGAGTCGGTTACGGATTCACATAGGGAGGAGGCGGTTCTGGCCCGGGTGGAACGGATGAATCTGGATCTGATCGAGCAGTCCTTTACCCGGCAGCTTTTGAAAACGATCATCGAAGAAAGCAAACGACTCCAGCTAGAGGATCGCCCCCTTGTGGCGTTTCAGGGGGAACACGGCGCCTACGGGGAGGTCGCTGCCCGAAAGCTGGCGCCGGATGGCGCCTATATCCCCTGTATGGAGTTTATCGATGTGTTCAAAGGGGTCGAACTCGGCCACTTTGATCTGGGTGTGGTGCCGGTTGAAAATTCCCTGGAAGGCGCCGTGACCCAGGTCAACGATCTTCTGACGACAACCGAGCTGAAAGTTGTCGGTGAAGCCAAGGTGCTCGTCACCCACTGCCTGCTGTCCATCGAGGCGACCGATTACCGGGAGATACGGCAGGTGTATTCCCACCCCCAGGCGCTGGCTCAGTGTCGCGGATTTTTGCTCCGAAATAATCTGGAGCCCCATCCGTTTTATGACACCGCCGGGGCCGCCAAAATGCTGGCGCGGGAAAATCCCAAGGCGGCCGCCGCCATCGCGAGCTCTCTGTGCGCCGAGCTCTATGACCTGGAAATCATCAAGGAAGGCATCGAAGACGGCCCGTCCAATACCACCCGGTTTCTGCTGCTGGCCCGGGAGCCGTACGATGGGGACGGGGACAAAACCTCCGTCGTTTTCGCCACACCCCATGAGGCCGGCCGCCTGTACGGTGTGTTGCGTCTGTTTGCGGATGCGAATATCAACCTCACCCGGATTGCCTCGATGCCGCTGCGGTCGGACCCCGGCAACTACTGTTTCTTTCTCGATTTCGAGGGTTCCCAGAAGGAGGAAAAGATTTCCGAAGTTCTCAAGGAAATGGAACGCCTGACCATTACCCTGAAAAATCTGGGCAGTTATCCGGCAGACACGCCGGCTTCTTAGAGCGTTTGTCCGTATAACTTTCCAATTCGTGGATTTTTTGCGCGGTAAACGTTGCGGAGTCATCGGAATCGGTATCGGGTTCGACGTCGGCCATTCCGTCTCGATTCCGATTCCGATGGCGATGCCGATACCGAACAATTGCCAAAATTACGTTCCGATTCGAATTGTGTGCATTTATCGCCAGGCTTGCCGGCGGGTGCGGTGACCCGCCCTACGAGGGCAGAAGTACAGCGCAATGTAGGGCCGGTCACCGTACCGGCCTGATGGGATCGTGAAACGAAACATATTTTGGGGAATCCCTCTAACAGAAACACAATATGTTCAAACGGAACATATTTATGAAAACGACTGTAAAATACCCGTACATCCCATTGTCCGGCTGAGAACGTTTTCGCTTCCGTCCAAGTGAAGGCATAAAGAAAGACCGGATGGGAATACCGGAGATAATGTCCGGGAGATGTGACCTACGGATTCAGATACCCGCTGAATTCGTTTAAAACAATGTCGATGCGGATGGCAAACCCGAGCCCTTCGAACTTTCGGGTCAGCTGCTTGAAGGTGTTGATGCCGATAACCCGCCCGCTGCCGGTTACCAGCGGTCCGCCGCTGTTTCCGGGGTAGATCCGGGCATCGGTTTTCACAAATGCTCCCTGGTGGCCCGACAGAACGCCGGCCGCCACCTGGGTGCGCAGGTTGAGCGGATTTCCAACGGCATACACCGCCTCGCCCTGGGCAATCCTATGGGAGTCAAAGGGCTCGAGAAACGGCGTTTTGTAGCCGTCCAGTTTGAGTAGCGCAAGATCGTATGTCTCGCTGGACGCCACCAGATAGACATACAGCTCGGTCTTATCCCTCAAAAAGATGGTGAAATTCTGACTTAAATCGGCGATGAGCTCCCGGTTATCCAGTGCCAGTTTGGCGCTGTCCAGTTTCCGTTCGAATTCGGAGAGTTCGTATTCCTTGTCGCGAACATTTGCCTTCCATCGCTCAAAGTTCCTGTGTTGGGCCTCGTAAATCTGCTGTTTTCCCTGGCGGACCTGCGAGTCCCGTTCACTGTCAATGTCCTGTTTTGAGCTGCGAAGCCGGGCATCGGCAATCACAAGCTGCCCCTTTTGGCTGTCGACCCAGTCCTTTAGATTGTCGACCTGGCGCTTGTAGTTCAGGTACTGTTGCTCAATAGCCTGCCTCTGGCTCTTATCTCCCTGCAATACGTGCCTGTTGGTAAGGATGTAGCCGTCATCGGTAATGAAAAAACCGGAACCGGAACCGGCAGCGGTGTGAATGGCGACCGTCGCAATGGAAACCCGCTCGATATCGTTCTTCGGAGCGAACAGTTCGGATAGACGCTGATCCAGATCCGGATTTTGTGGAGCATCGACACCTCGCTCGGATAGACCCTCCGTAGCCTGTGTTTCCCCCACCGGCCGGTCGGAAAAATGCCAGTTACCCTCCTCGTCCTGATACTTGTAGACACCCGCGTGGGCGGGTTGGGACACGAACAGCAGGAGAAAAAACAGGGCGCCGAATACGTGCGGCCGCCGGGCATATGTCCTGATCTGTCTCATGGATTCCGCACTGGGACAATGCTGCCGTTAAGAAGAACGTGATGGTTTGAACTACGATTATCGTGGTGAACCGGAATATTGCCGAAATTTTCCCCGCCATTATAGCACGGGACAGCCGCCAGCGACACCCCGCCGACCCGCTGCCCCCATATTCCCCATACACAGAGGAACACCCGGATGCTCTAAATAAAGGGATACGATAAAAAATTTGAGGCATTCGTCCGATGGCCAGACGAATCGGATTCAACCATCACCTTGAAAGCAATTCCGCACGGATTTCTTCCACCCGTCGTCGATTCACCCCCAGATCGGAGTATCCCTTTCGGGAGGCGAACCGGACCGCGATAATTTCCTCTTCCGGCCTCAGGTGAAACTCCAGATCATCGATGAAACTGAAAAACCGGCTTTTTTCGATGGCATGCAGGTACTCGCCGGTTGTCCTCACAATCGTGGTACGAGGTCTTTCGGCCACCAGATCCTTGAGGGCCTCCCAGGTCTGCTCCGGGTCCGCGGCAATCTGAAGCGGCGCCACATAATGGCCTTCATCCGCGGCATCGCTGGAGACACAGTTCTGTCTCTCCGTGCAGGGAGCCAGTTTTCCATCGTGTATTCCAAGACCTGTTGTCGCCATGGGATGTTTCCTCTTCTATAGTGGTTGTCATAAATATATTCCGTTTGCAGACATATGGAAACGATTACCGCAGAGTCGCAGAGGACGCAAAGGAACTGTATTTTTCTAGACGATCGTTTTGCATTTCGCCCTCTATGTCCTGCCTGTCCTGAGCGGAGTCGAAGGGAGGCACTCGAAGGGCAGGGAAATGCAAAATTAAAATCTACTCTGCGACCTTTGCGGTGATAGGTTGATCGTAAAAGGAATCGGAACGGAATTCTGAAAATCGCTATAAATGAAACGCCCGCTCGCCGTGAGTCGGCGCCGGGCGTTTCATTTGCTCTGAGCAACTTCCTGGAGATATGTCCGGTTAGGCCGCCTTGGACAACTTGACAGCGCACACCTTGTACTCTGGAATACCGGAAACCGGATCGAGGGCTGCATTCGTCAGCTTGTTGGCCGCCGCCTCGGCAAAATGAAATGGAATGAATACCGTTCCGTTCACCGCCGTTGTTGAAATTTCTACCGTGGCTTCGATGTTTCCACGGCGGGAGGCCACCTCGACCTTCGTGCCGTTTTCCAGCTCATATTTAGCGGCATCGGCCGGCGAGATTTCCACGATACACTCCGGCGCCCGATCGTTCAGCCCGGCTGTCTTCATGGTCATGCTGCCGGTGTGGTACTGGTACAAAAGACGACCGGTGGTCAGATACAGCGGGAATTCATCGTCTGCCTGTTCCTTCGGTGGGGTGTAATCGATGGCGTGGAACAGGCCCTTGCCGCGGGTAAACTGATCTCTGTGTAGAATGGGGGTACCCGGGTGTTCCACGTTCAAGCAGGGCCAGGGGATCCCGACCTGATCGATGCGATCGTAGGTGATGCCGGCATAGGACGGGGTGACGGTCCGAAGCTCCTCGAAGACGGCTTCGCTGTCGGCATAGGCCATGGGCAGCCCCATCCGGGTGCCGATCTCGCAGGTAATCTTCCAGTCGTCCCACACGTCGCCGGGGGACTCCACCGCGGTTCTCACCCGTTGGACGCGACGCTCGGTGTTGGAGAAGGTGCCGTCCTTTTCGGCAAAACATTTTGCCGGCAGCACCACATCGGCAAGCTCGGCGGTTTCGGTCATGAAAATGTCCTGAACAACTAGAAAATCCAGGTTTTTTATGCTTTTTTCAGCATGGTTCAGATCCGGATCCGATACCAGGGGATTTTCACCGATGATGTACAGGGCTTTGAGCTCACCGTCATGGGCCTTGGGGATCATATCGGTAACCTTGAGGCCGAGATTGGTCGACAATCCGGTAACCCCCCATGCGTCCTCGAATTTTTTGGCAATGGCCGGATCGGTTACCGGCTGATAGGCCGGGTAGACGTTCGGGAGGCCGCCCATGTCGCAGGCACCCTGGACATTATTCTGTCCGCGGAGCGGATTGACACCGCCGCCTTCGATTCCCATGTGACCGCACAGCATCGCCAGATTGGCCAGTGACTTGACGTTGTCGGTGCCGTGGCTGTGCTGGGTGATGCCCATACAATAGAGGATACTGGCGGCTTTGGCGTTGGCATAAAGCCTGGCCGCCTCGACAAGTTTTTCGGCAGGGATACCGGAAATCTCTTCCACGTATTCGGGTGTATATTTTTCGACCGTTTTCTTGAGTTCCTCGAAACCCTCCGTGCGCGATTCGACGAAATTTTGGTCGTGCAGCCCCTCGGCGATGATGACGTTCATCATCCCATTGAGCCAGGCAACATCCGAACCCAGGTTCTGCCGCAAATAGATGTCGGCAAATCTGGACATTTTTATCCGTCGGGGATCGACCACAATGACCTTGGCGCCCTTGAATTTGACGGCCCGCTTGACATAGCTGGACAAGACAGGATGGTTTTCCGTGGTATTGGATCCCGTAACTAAAATTACGTCGGCCTTTTCAATACAGCCGATGGTGTTTGTCATGGCGCCACTTCCGAATGCTGCGGCCAGACCGGCCACGGTGGAGCTATGTCAGAGACGGGCGCAATGGTCGATGTTGTTGGTCTTGAGCACCGCCCGGGTGAATTTATTGGCGATGTAGTTCTCCTCATTGGTGACCCGTGCCGATGTCAGCACACCGATGCTGTCGGCGCCATGGGCATCCTTGATGCTCCCGAGTTTGTCGGCAACCAGATCCAGTGCCTCATCCCAGGTCGCCTCCCGGAACTGACCGTTTTCCTTGATCAACGGTGCCTTCAACCGCTCCGGTGAGTGGATAAAATCGAACCCGAACCGGCCCTTTACGCACAGGCTTCCGAAATTGGGCGACAGATCCTCGACACCGGTGACTTTCACGACCTTGCCGTCCTGGATGTGAAGATGGACCTGACAGCCGACCCCGCAGTAGGTGCAGGTCGTGCGGACCTTGGTCGTTTCCCAGGGCCGTACCCCATAACGGGCGTCTTTTTCCACCAGCGCCCCCACCGGGCATGCCTGAACGCACTCGCCACAGAACACACAATCGGAATCCTTCAGCGGTTTATCCTCAGCGGCGACGATCTTGGTCGGCGCACCCCGGTAACCGAAATTAATGGCATTGTTGACCTGGACGTCGTTGCACGCCTGCACGCATCGGCCGCAGAGGATGCACCTGGAGAAGTCCCGCACGATGAATGGATTGACGGTCTCCATGGGATAGGAGACCTCGGTGCTGTCGAACGCCTCCCCGGAAACCTGATATCGGTAGGCCAATTCCTGGAGATGGCAGTCCCCCCAGACCGGGCAAAGCTCGTCGCTTCCGTCGTCCTTGTGGACTTTGAGCTGAAAGGCCGTCCAATCGGATCCGGTCGAGCCGCTGATGGCGCAGTTGTGATTCCCGGAAGCGAGCAGCAGTTGCAGCAACATTTTACGTGTCTCCACGACTTTGGGAGACTCGGTCTCCACAACCATGTTGGCCGTGGCCGGTGTGGCACATGAGGCAAGAAGGGTCCGGGCCCCTTCCACTTCCACCACACACATGCGGCACGCGCCGGTGGGGGTGGCACCTTTTAAGTGACACAGCGTCGGAATATCGATGTCGTGTTTCCGGGCGACGTCGAGGATGGTGTCTCCGGGCTTGAAAGAAAACCCATTTCCGTTGATGCTAATCGTGTTTTCCGTGGTCATGTTCCGCCTCTGATGGTTGTTGGTCGATCAAGGATCGATCTCGCTGGCTAAACGGTATGGGCCGGCAGGGCCCGCCAATACGTCAACGTTCTTTTCTAATAAAAGGGCTCTGTCTTGTCAATGCACAGAAGCGGGAAAAACGTTGGCCCGTTGGCCCGTTGACCCGTTCGCCCGTGCGCCCGTTGGCCCGTGCGCCCGCTTGCCGGGTCGTAGCTGCGAAGGGCGACTTGTGGGGTCGTAGCTCGGAAGGAGCGAAGCCCCAAGCGAGTCGAAGGGATGGCCGCTGAAGAATGTCATTTGCCGCCTTGGGGCGGCGTCATTCAGTCATTTGTTCAGCTGCGCGGAACGTCATTCTTGGGTTCTCTTTCATCTTTCAGCTTTCAGCTCGTCGGGAATCCATCACTCCAACGGGCGCAATCCAGCATCCAGTATCCAGAAACCAGAATCCAGAAACCTGATCACAGATCCGTGGTGGGGCGGCGCTTTCCGAACTTCACTTCACAGGGGGAGTTTTTTGTGACGTGTTTTTTGAGATGGCTGCACCAGAGGGACTGGAAGGTCCGGCAGCTTCCGTCCAGGGCATCGAGCTTTGCGAAATCGGCATGCTCGCATTGGAGGTCGCACCATTTGAGCTTGCTCGTGGACACCCCGGCGTTGGTTTTCCTGAATGTGTTCATTTATGAAGATGTATTTGGGTCGATGATGGCTGTTGTCATTCAACGAAAAGAGAGAGCTCAAGCCTCCGATTTTCGATATGATCTGTAACCCGGGTCATGAAATCATCATGGGAAACCCCGTACTTAACATGACCGTCAAGGGTTCGCACCGACAATGTACCGGCCTCTTTTTCCTTTGCCCCGATGGTGATGATCAGCGGTACCTTCTTGAGCTGGGCTTCACGAATCTTCCGGTTCAGGCTTTCCGTGCGGCCGTCGATCTCGACACGGATACCGGCCTTTTCGAGGGTTTCCCCGACCTCCCCGGCATAGGCTACCAGGTCGTCATTGATCGGAAGCAGGATCGCCTGGACCGGCGCCAGCCAGAGGGGAAATTTTCCGGCAAAGTGCTCAACGAGAATACCCAGAAAGCGTTCGATGGAGCCGAAAACCGTTCGATGGACCATGATCGGACGTCGTCGCTCGTTATCGCGATCCACATACGTCAGGTCGAAGCGCTCCGGCAGGGACATGTCCAACTGAACAGTCCCGCACTGCCAGGTGCGGCCCAGGGCATCTTCAATATGAAAATCGATTTTCGGGCCGTAGAAGGCACCATCGCCCTCATTGATGCGATACTCTTTCCCGTAGGCATCCAGAGCGGACTGCAGCCCTTCGGTGGCGGTCTCCCATTGCGCATCGGTTCCGATGGATTTTTCCGGACGGGTGGACAGTTCCAGGTGGAAACCGAGGCCAAAGGTGCTGTACATCCGCTCTTCTAAACCGAGCAGATCCAGAACTTCGCTCTGGATCTGGTCCGGCGTCATAAACAGGTGGGCATCATCCTGGTGAAAGGCGCGCACCCGGAACAGGCCGGAGAGAACCCCGCTCAATTCATGCCGATGAACGAGGCCGACTTCTGCGGCCCTCAGTGGAAGTTCCCGGTAAGAATGCGGCCGGTTCTTGTACATAAGCATGCCGCCGGGACAGTTCATGGGTTTGATGGCGTATTCATCGTCATCCACCTCGGTGGTGTACATGTTTTCCCGGTAGTTTTCCCAGTGTCCGCTTTGTTCCCACAGCTCACGCCGGAGAATGATGGGGGTCTTGGTTTCCACGTAGCCCGCGGCCCGATGCTCATCCCGCCAGTAATCCAGAAGCGTGTTCCAGATGACCATTCCCTTGGGATGGATAAACGCCATTCCCGGAGCCTCGTCGTGAAAGCTGAACAGTTCAAGGGTTTCCCCGATTTTTCGATGATTCCGTTTTCGGGCTTCTTCCAGGAAATCCAGGTAAGCCTTCAGTTCCTTTTTCGAAAAGAAGGCGGTGCCATAGATCCGTTGAAGCTGAGCTTTGCTCTGGTCTGCCCGCCAATAAGCGCCGGACACTTTCATCAGCTTGATGGCCTTGACAAACCCGGTGTGGGGCACATGGGGCCCCCGGCACAGATCGGTAAACTCTCCCTGCTCATAGAGGGAAATGGTGCCATCATCCAGGTCACCGATCATTTCGAGCTTGTAGGGCTCATCCTGATAGATGTTCAGGGCTTCCTCTTTGGCCACCTCGCGGCGACGGATCGGAATTTTGGCCTTTATGATTTTCTTGATCTCCGACTCGATTTTCGGAAAATCATCCTCGGACAGCGGCTCCATATCGATATCGTAATAGAAGCCGCCGTCAACCACCGGTCCAATGGTCAGTTTGGCGTCAGGGTAAATTCGTAAGATGGCCTGGGCCATGACATGGGCGGCGCTGTGGCGCATAATGTCGAGGGCTTCAGCGTCGCGGGTGGTTATCAGGCGCACCTGAGCGTCCTCGGGAATCGGCCGATACAGATCCATCACATCCCCATCCAGTTCCATGGCCAGGCTGTCCCGTGCAAGACCCTCGGAAATGCTCCGGGCGATCTCATCGCCTGTTGGCTGGCCCTCAAACGCCTTTATCGTTCCATCTGGAAATGTTATATTCACCATCGCTATCTATCCTGATTGCTATTTTAACATGTTAAAAGCACCGACCGGGGTTGGCAATGCGGACGGTCCGCTCACGAACACAGTAAATCACGAAAGGGATACGTTAAAAATAATGGCACCAAGGGTCAAGAGAAATTTAGCAGCGACCGGGCCGGACACCTATCGTTCCATCGAAAATAGGGGCGATTTTCTCGAAGCCGTGGATATGGCTCTCCGGGAGAGGGAAGTCGCGCTCGACCTCGAGGCAGACTCCATGTACCATTTTCGAGAACGGGTATGCCTGATTCAGATGGCCTTCCGGGACCGCATTTTCATCATCGATCCTCTGACGATTCGGGACATGTCACCGTTAAAAACCTTATTTTATGACCCAGACATCAAAAAAGTGCTGCATGGTGCCGATTATGATGTCCGCAGCCTCTATCGGGATTTTGATATCGACATCCGGAATCTGTTCGACACCCAGATCGCCTGTCGGTTCCTGGGCATTCAGGAAACCGGACTGGATACGGTTCTGAAAAAGCGATTCAATCTGAAACTGAACAAAAAGTACCAGAAAAAAGACTGGTCCAAACGGCCGCTTCCAAAAAATATGGTCGCTTACGCCGCCGGCGACGTGTCCTACCTGCTTCCGCTGGCCCATCAGCTTGAAAATGAACTCTCCGATCTCAACCGCCTCTCATGGGTGCAGGAAGAGAGCGAGCTTTTGAGCAAGGTCCGGCCGGCAAATGAAAACAATGAGCCGCTCTTTTTGAAATTCAAGGGCGCCGGTCGATTGCGGCCGCGGGGGCTTGCGGTCCTCGAGGCCCTCCTGCAGAGTCGACGCCAGATTGCGGAACGAAAGGACCGTCCCCTGTTTAAGATAATAGGGAATGACGCGGTTCTCAAAATCTCCAAAGCGCGCCCGGTCACACTCAAACGGCTGGAAGGGATCCGCGCTTTGAGTGCCAAGCAGATCAGCATGTTCGGAGAGGAATTGATTCGCGCCGTGACGGAGGCAATGGCCCTTCCGAAACATCTTCTGCCGGAATATCCCCGTAAACGACCGCCCGCCCAGAAGCCGAAGGTTCCGAAGCGGGTTCAGGCGATCCGAATTTGGCGTGACAAAACAGCGGAAAAATTCGATCTTGATCCGGCCGTTCTATGCAACAAGGCTCTGATGACCGCCATTGCCGCGCGCAATCCGCATCGCATGAGCGAATTTAACGACATTGAAGACATGCGTAACTGGCAGAAAGAAAACTTCGGGGAAGAGATTCTGGCTGCTCTACGAAAAAATCGGTGAAAAGGGTACGATGCAGGAAGAAAAGATAAGATTTCCTTCCAGGGATATAACCCTCGAAGGTTTGCTCCATCGTTCGCCGGACAAGGCGCCGGGCGTCATCATCACCCATCCTCATCCATTGTACGGCGGAGACATGTACAACCCGGTTGTGGAGTGCGTTCAACAGGCCTGCCGCGATGCCGGACGCACTACCTTGCGATTCAACTTTAGAGGAACCGGAAAAAGCCAGGGAAGCCATGATCACGGTGTCGGAGAGCAGGATGATGTGCGTGCCGCCATCTCCTATCTTCTCAATCTTGGCGTCGAGACGATTCACCTGCTCGGATATTCCTTCGGTGCCTGGGTCAACGCGGGACTTTCAACCGATGCGTATGACAACACCATCATGGTGTCGCCGCCCGTCGCTTTTATAAACTACGGCACACCCCGACCAATCCCCGGCCTGACCCTCGTTGTGGCCGGTGAAGAGGATGACATCGCCCCCCCGGATATGATACGGCCCATGCTTCTGTCGTGGAATTCCCGGGCGGCCCTTGAGATCATCCCGGGTGCAGACCATTTTTTCTGGGGCTATCTGGATCAGTTAAAATCTTTGCTCACAGAGCATCTTCGGGCCGGCTCAGCGACATCATCCTCCAGCTGAAGATTTTCCCTGCACACAGAAAACCAACACATTCAAAAAAGGCTCGATAACATGGTGAAAAACAGAATCTACTCTCGGTATGATATTATGTTTAGCCTTTGGTGCCATGACCAAAATATCATATGACATGCGAGACGCAACAATTGATGATGCTCCGGATATCCGTGAATTGTCAGAGCAACTGGGTTATCCGGCGTCAGAAACAGAAATAAAAATCCGTCTTGAATCGATCATCAGCTCAGATGACCACAAGGTGTGTGTCGCGGTTCAACCAAACGGAAACGTCATCGCGTGGATCCATGTATTCAAATGCCAGACTGTGGAATCCGGATTCTTTGCTGAAATTGCGGGTATTATTGTTTCAGAGGCATTTCGCAATAAAGGTATCGGCAAACGATTGTTGGAAGTAGCCCAAAAGTGGACCACACAAAAGAAGTTACCCAAGCTACGGGTTCGAACCCAAATCGAAAGAGAAGATGCAACGCATTTTATTTGAAAATGGGTTTTTCTGTCTCTAAGAGCCAAAGGGTGTTCGATAAAATTATGAATCCAGACGCTTGACCTGCCGCCGCGGTAAACGGAATAAGGGTGGCGACATCTGCGCGAAATTCCTATCGCTTAGCTCCGCGACTCCTGAGCACTGAAGGTTCAAGTGGCTTTATCACAAAGGGAAGCGATAGAGTACTGCGGCACAAGCCTGGGGTTGCCGCGCCGAACTTTCAGCGACCGCCGAGGCACGCTAATCGCACATCTTAACTTCATTTTTTCCGCCACGAGAGCCAAAATCAGGTCGGTTATCGATAGGCCGGCACATCACCCAGCCATCCTAAACCCCGTTACAATCATTCGACCTCTATCCTTTTTTATTCTCGATATATCTAACCCATTGTAATTTCATCAATTTGCTGCACCCCGGAAAAATTGATAGAATGATTCAATCATGGCACCGAAAACCATTATTTGTCCAATTTGCGACTTTCGACAACCAAACTTTGATCAATGCGTGAATTGCGGCGCTATTTTTTCAAAATTGTTAGAAGTTTCAAAGAAGAAGGAACCTGTTCAAGCGGAAGAGTTGCATGGACCATTAAAAGCGATAGAGGCAAACACGTCAGGCGGCGGTAAAACCGCCATTATCCCACCGGAAATAAAGGGATGGAACTGGGGGGCATTTCTATTGAATTTTATCTGGGCAATCGGCAACAGAACGTGGATCGGCCTGTTAAGCATCCTGCCGATTATCGGTTATGTAATGCCCATCATGTTGGGGTATAAAGGAAGCGAATGGGCCTGGAGAAATAAACGTTGGGAGAGCATCGATCACTTCAAGAGCGTCCAAAGGAGTTGGGCGGTCTGGGGAACCGTTGTCATGATTCTTCTTTTGGTGATATTTTCGGTTTTATTTTATCTTATCCTTCGGCCGGACGACCCAAACACCGGGAGCCAGCTGCTATAGATCCGTTGGATTGTCAAAAGGCGCATGAATAATACCGTGTTGAGACCGTTGGAAGCTATAATTTTCTATTAGCGCCTGCATGACAAATATGATCTGCAGCATCCGGAGTTTCAAATATGGTTGAACAAACCATTACATGTCCAAGATGCGATTTCGAGCAGGCCTCTTCGGATGAATGTCTGAAGTGCGGGGTAGTCTTTTCAAAGCTCTTTCCAGGTCAAGCGGGTAACGCCTCAGACCACCAACGAAGGCACGAAAGGCCCGTCGGCCCAAGGGTAGAGAACACATCGGGTAAAGGCCGTGATGCGTTTGTCCCTCCGCAAATACGTGGATGGAATTGGGGGGCATTTTTTCTTAATTTTCTTTGGGCCATCGGCAACAGAACATGGATTGGACTGCTGACCCTTGTGCCGTATATTGGCCTTGTGATGCCCTTCATTCTGGGATTCAAGGGTAGCGCGTGGGCATGGCAAAATAACCGCTGGGAAACCATCGATCATTTTAAACGGGTTCAACGGAAATGGGCCGCTTGGGGATTTGCCGCTGTACTGCTCTTCTTTGTGGGCTCTACCGGCATTGTCCATTTAATGTTTTGGCAAGGGGAACCCACTTCCGGAGAACATTTGACATCCGTTGATTGGCTGCCCCAAAGCGCCACGGATATCAGCTTTTACAAGAAAGATGGTTTTGGATGGATACGAAACTATGATTGCCTTATTCCCGAAAAAAATTTTCTCATTATGGCAAAGAAAAGAGGCTGGGAAATGAAGGATGAGGGGCCGAACTACTATTATGAAAAGTGGCATAGAAATGGTGGCGGGGCCTCGGTACACTATGATAAAGAAACTCAACGATTGACCGTTCACAGTAACCACAGGTGAAAGATAAACTTATGACGGCACAACAGCGCATGCATCAAATCCTTGTGTATGCCGATTCCCTCAGCTGGGGAATAATACCGAATACACGGGAGCGCTTCCGCTTCGATCAGCGGTGGCCGGGAGTTATGGAAATCGAGCTTACCCGGATGGGCCGGTCCGTGCGGGTCATCGAGGATTGTCTGAACGGGCGCCGGACGGTCTGGGACGATCCGTTCAAGCCGGGGAGAAACGGCATTGTCGGCATCGAACAACGCATTGAGGTGAATTCGCCGTTGTCCCTGGTCATCCTGCTGCTGGGAACCAACGATTTTCAGTCCATGCATCAACTGAATGCCTGGCACGCTGCACAAGGTGTGGGCGCCATTATCTCGGCCATACGCCGAGCCCCTATCGAGCCGGGAATGTCCATCCCGGAAATTCTGGTGGCCGCACCGCCAACAATTCAAAAAGCCAAAGGGGCCATTGCGCCAAAATTTGAGAAAGCCGACCAATGGGCGGCAGGTTTAGCTGATGCCATTGAGCAAATTGCAGAGGAGTATAACTGCCCGTTCTTTGATGCCGGTTCGGTGACGCGCACCAGCAACGTTGACGGGGTGCATTTGGATGCCGAGCAGCACCTGGTGCTTGGTAACGCGATAGCGGAAAAGGTAAACGAAATAATAAACGACTGACACCGAAGGACACTCCCCTCAGCCCTCTTGAGCAGCGTTTCCGCGTCACTCCGCAAGCGGTGGGATATCATGCCATCGGTTGTGGACAAGAGCAGATGCAGAGGTCTAGTCTACGGTATCCGTGTGGAAACTGTAATTCCCCTTTAAAAATTCCGAGGCATACCACTCCACCTGGCGGTCGTCGGACAGGGTCATGTCCAACAGGCGAATGGAACCACAAAGGCGGCCGATCATATCCAGTTTTTCTTCAATCAGCCGACTTTCAAACTTTTTTAACTCCCCGCGAACCATGTCCACCTTTTGTTCCACTTTAAATCCGAGCTTTTTTAAGATGATAGCGATCAATTTCGCTCGCCGACCGCGGCGCACGACGTCGGCGGCCCCACCTTTGAAATAAAAGATCACGTAGTTGTCGTTGACCTCCGGACCGCAAAACGTGTCCACCGTCGCAAAATGATACCCGAGTCGGGCGTTGAAATTCAGGTAATGTTCCGCGACGATGGCGTAATTCGGCCCTCCCAATCGGCCCCCTCTCATCGGATCGCGAATGGCGGAATGGGCCAAAACAGAGGCAAATCCCCCCAAATTCAAACCGACCTTCCGATACCAATCCACATCTTCATGCAACATTCCGTTGAGCAGCGCATTACAGGGGATCGAGGTAACGTTTTCACGGGTCGCTTCCTTCATGCCCGGTGCCATGGACATCCCACCGCCCAGATCGACGACATAGATGGGAAATGGGAGAAAGACTTTCAGGGGTATGGACACCGGTTGTCTGGTGCCGATCCCCTCGCCGATGCGGAACATTTCCTGCATCGACATTTCGTGGCAAAAGCGGATAACATCATGGAGTGTTTCACATCCGTCAGGAGAAAAGTTCTCTTTTTTAGGATCGGTCAGATTCAACGGTGAGATTTTCTTGAGCGCCCTCTGAACGATTTTATACACCGGGCTGTCCTTCATCGGGTTAAGCGGTTTCGTCTCTTTGAGCAGTGATTCTAAACGCCCGCTGTAGACAACGCCGTGGGTGGCATCCAGGGTGATCTCCTCGCCATGATGGATTACTTTGGTGGCGATACCGGTCCCAACGAGCGTTGGCAGCTGAAACTCCCTGGCAACCGATGCCATATGGCCCGTGACACTACCGACGTCGGTAACGATCCCACGAATCTTACCCATAAGCGGCACGTAGCGGGGCGAGGTCTGCTGAGCGACGATTATAGCACCCTCGGGAACATGGTGAATCATGTGGTCGGACCGGAGCACATAAGCAAGCCCGGAGGCCGTTCCTTCCGATGCGGAGACCCCGCTTTTGAGCAGTATCGGGTTTTCAGGACGTTCGGCGCCATTGCTCCGATTTTCCGCATCGTTCGAAAGGTCTTCCGTTTTAAACTTCAATGCGGCTTTCAAGGGGCGGGCCTGGATGATATACAGTATTTCGCTTTTATCGATAGCCCATTCGATATCTAACGGATAACCATAGTGATTTTCCAACTGCCGAGCGGCGCTCACCAGTAAACGGATCTGATCGTCTTCGAGGCAGGCCTGCTCAATCAGATGGGTCTCAACCACATTTTCCCGGATGCCCTCCTCGCCCCCGGGCTTCAATAGCGTGGCTTTGCAGGCGACCGCCCGATGGGTGACCCAACCAGTCCGTTTGTCGACCCTGAACATATCCGTATCGGTCGATCCGTCAACAGCACCGGCGGCGAGCCCCCAGACGGCACTGATCAGCATTACCGATCGCCGGCTGTCATTCGGATCGACCGTGTAGAGGACTCCGCTGGTGGATGCATCAATCATGGCCACACACGCCACGCTCATAATCACATCCTGATCCGAATATCCCTTACTCCGCCGATAAAATATGGCGCGCGGATTGAACGTGCTCGCGACGACTTCCTTGTAAGCCTTTTCCAGATTTGCCTCGCTGACATTCAATACGGTGGAGTGCTGCCCGGCAAAACTGGCATCGGCGTCTTCGCTGGTGGCGCTGCTCCGGATGGCCAGTCGAAGGTCGGGACCCAGATGCTCCTTCAACTCTTGAGTAGCGGACTCGATCTCGTGTTTAAGATCATGGGGAATCGTCGATGACAGAATGCGGCTGCGGATGTTCTTGCTGACGGACACCAGATGGCCCATGTCGTTCACATCCAGCTGCCCAAGTTGCTGGTCGATGACATCCATAAGATGATTGTGTTCCAGAAAATACACGCAGGCGTAAGCGGTAATGGCAAATCCCGGCGGCACCGGCAGATGGACCCGGTTGAACACCTCCCCGAGGTTGGCCGCTTTTCCCCCGACTTCGGCAATGTTTTCCAGACTCACCTGCTGCAGGGAATAGATCCAGGGTGTTTTTTCGATCTTTTTTTTGCGGACAAGTTCTGACGTGATGGTTGCGCCGAGCGTTTTCACCACACCGACCAGTTCCGGATACCGGTTGCCGGAAAGGGCGTTCAGATCCGAGACGATTGTGCCTACCGCCGTAATCAGCCGCTCCGTCTGACGCTCAATGTGGGCGATGGTGAACGGTTTGTCCTGGTAAAAATGATGCTCCAGGTCGGCGATGATCTCCAGTGCTCCATTGTTGGCCGCCAGTAGGTCCATAAAAGCCCGATATTTATTCTGAAACAGCGAATTATCGGCAGCGGATCGATTATCCGCAAAGATTTTCCGAAGCCACTTGAACATGCTGAACATCCGGCTGGTCTCTCCTTAAAGTTTACGATCGCGCGGTTGCCCTGATGTCCGAAGACCCATTTTACAATACACTCATTAGGGCGTTATACATGACGTGCGACCATTCCATATAACAACATATTATGTCGAAGATAGTGAAAAATGCCGCTTACGCTTAACCTATCTACATGCTGCAGGTCAACCGTCGCCGACGATGGACGCGGTTTGATCGATATGCTGGCCGGTTTCGACATCCAGGGCGTAGAGCTCGACTACCGCATTCATGATGAGATTCTGCCCGAGCTTCGAACCGCCCTCGTCCATCATCACATCCCCGTCCCCAGTATCCACAATTTTTTCCCAATTCCGGTTTCCGTGACCCGGCGTCAAGGCAGCGGCGATCTATACCCGCTCATGAGCCTCGATCCGAAACAGCGGCAGCGAGCTGTCGAATGCACCAAGCGGACCATCCGGTATGCCGAGATGCTCGGTGCAAGAGCCATTGTACTCCATTGCGGTGCTGTACCGGTGGATGCCGAGTTGGATCGGATGCACCGGTACTACCGCAAGGGGAAAATCGACACCCCCGAGGTCCGCCGATTCATCGAAGAAAAACTGGCGGCACTTGGCGAACTGAAAGGCCCCTATCTGGGAGGGTTGAAACGCAGCCTGGACCTTCTCCTCCCTGCTGCGGACGCCGCAGGCATCCGTCTGGGTCTGGAAAACCGCTTCCATTACCACGAACTGCCCGGCTACGAGGACTTTCGGACTCTTTTTGAGGAATTCAAGGGCAGCCCGGTCGGGTACTGGCACGATACCGGGCATGCCCACGCTCAGGAAGCGCTGGGGTTGATACCGGCAGGAGGCCTCCTCGAAGCCTATGGCAACCATCTGCTCGGGATTCACCTGCATGATGCCGTCGGAGTAGACGATCATCTGCCGCCCGGAAGCGGCGAAATTGATTTCCAGGCCCTTCAACCTTTCATCCAGCCCGACACCCTTCTGGTGCTCGAACTGCGACCGGGGACTCCGGATCGGGGTATCGAGAAGGGGATTGAACATATTCGGACAGTTCTCAGTCTGGATATTCCTTAGGATCTGTTCGAGAGCTGTGGCGACGACTCAAGAATGCCTAAAAATAAAATCGTGCATCGATTTTATGAAACGCGACGATGTCGCTCAGAGAACGAAAGAAAAAATTTCTTCCCACCATTTTAGGCAATTCAGGCATTTTGAATTTTATTTCACTGGGTGGTAATGTCCATTGCGGCCGTCAAGATGGTACGGGAACATGGGGGATAAATGGCCGGAGATGGTTGACTTCACGGCGTCACTGGGGGATAAATCCCCTGGGAACGTCACTTCTTGCCCAATATCTTTGTTGGACAAAAGGCTTCAATCCTCGAGACAGGACATATTTTCCTGCGGTTGAGCCCCCCTGTCCGCCTCAATCTTGGACACGATTGAAGGTGTTGCGCGACCTCTGATAATCGCCGAACAAAGGAGTGCCGCCGTGAAAACATATCCGATACCCATGGTACCGGGGCCGGTGAAGGTGCACCCGGCCGTTTTCGATGCGTACCATGTTAACTACGGTTCTTCGGATCTGGAGTCGGAGTTTCTGGAAACGTATAATCAGTGCGAAGAGCGCCTCAAGAACATCATGGCCACACAGAACAGTGTGGTCATCCAGACCGGAGAAGGTATGTTGGGCTTATGGGGAGCCCTGAAAAGCTGTTTGAAGCCGGGTGATCGCGTGCTGGCCATCGCCACGGGGGTTTTCGGCGACGGCATCGGAGACATGGCCGAAATGGTGGGTGCCCGGGTACAGAAGATGCTCCTTGGATATAACGAGACAATCTCCGATATCGACCGCCTGGAAAACGCCATCCGGGAATTCCGGCCAAAAATGATCACCGCGGTGCATTGTGAGACACCGTCCGGGACGCTGAATCCATTGGAGGACCTGGGACGACTGAAGCATGACCTTCGTGTGCCGCTGTTGTACGTGGATGCGGTATCCAGCATCGGGGGCACGCCGGTGGCCACCGACGCGTGGCACATCGACCTGTGCCTGGGCGGTTCCCAGAAATGTCTGTCGTCCTTATCGGACATTACGTTTCTCTCGGTAAGTGACGCGGCCTGGGAGGTTGTCGAGGATGTCGGTTATAACGGTTACGATGCCCTGAAACCTTTCCGTACCGCCCAAGAGAGCCATTATTTCCCCTACACACCAAGCTGGCACGGGATTGCCGGCCTCAACGCCGGCGCCGACGTGATCCTTTCAGAGGGCCTTGAGAACTGCTTTGCGAGACATGACCGGATCGCCGCAGGGTGTCGAAACCGCCTTGTCAAAATCGGCCTGCCCCTGTTTCCCCTCCCCGACGCCGTGCCCTCACCGACGGTTACCGCTGTAGCCGTTCCGGAAGGCATTACGTGGGCCGAATTCGACAATCGGCTCAGAGAACAGGGGCTGGTTGTCGGGGGAAATTACGGGCCACTGGCGGGCAACGTGTTCCGCTTGGGTCATATGGGTACCCAGGCAGACCCGGATCTTGTGGAACAGGCACTGGCCGTCATCGAGAGGGTGACCGGAAAATTATAAAGGAGACGACTCTGAGTAACTCAGCATCAAAAACCAAATCAACCGATGAACACCAAAAGGGTAAGACGGCCCGTTCGAAACGACGTGGTCGGAAACGGACCAAACATCGTCGCCGAATCGGGAGCACACCGGTATCGGTGCCCGATGACGCCCTTCAGGAGAACTGGGACGCCTCCCAGTTCCATGTCCCGCCGGTCAACGGCAAATTTCGCTTTCAGGAATTCGATCTCCCTGAGTCCCTGCTGCATGCCATCTACGACCTGGGCTTCGAGTATTGCACCCCGATACAAGCCGAACTTCTTCCGAGTACGCTGTCGGGAAAAGACGCCACCGGACAGGCCCAGACCGGTACTGGAAAAACAGCCGCTTTTCTGATCACCGTCATCACGCGGCTGCTGAACCATCCCCAGGACGGTCGGAAATCCGGAACACCGCGGGTGCTGGTTTTGGCGCCTACGCGAGAGCTGGTACTCCAGATTTCAGCGGAAGCCAGGGAGTTATCCAAATACACCGCTATCAACACCGTTTCCATATTCGGTGGCATGAAATACGACAAACAACACAAACAGCTGCATGGTGCGCCGATCGATATCGTGGTCGCTACGCCCGGCCGGCTGCTCGACTTTCAGCGCCGTCGAGACATTCATTTGAACAGGGTGGAAGTGCTGATTATCGATGAGGCCGATCGGATGCTGGACATGGGCTTCATTCCGGACGTTCGCAAGATAGTTTACAGCACGCCGGACAAAAGCAGGCGCCAGACGCTTTTTTTCAGCGCAACCCTGCCCGAGCCGGTCACTCGCCTGGCATCCCAGTGGACCCGCAATCCCATAAACATTCAGGTCGAGCCGGAACAGGTGGCGGTCGAGACGGTCGAACAAATCATCTACATCGTCACAACCGATCAGAAATTTGCTCTTCTCTACAATTTCATCCACCAGAAAAACCTGGACCGCGTGCTGGTGTTCTGCAACCGGCGCGACGAGGTGAGGCGGCTTGCGGAACTGCTGGAAAGATACGGGATAGACTGCGCCATACTTTCCGGTGAAGTCCCCCAGAACAAACGGATGCGTCGCCTCGATGCATTCAAGGCGGGAAAAATCCGGGTACTCGTGGCCACGGATGTTGCCGGACGGGGAATTCACATCGAAGGCATGGGCCATGTCATTAACTTTACGCTGCCCCGTGACCCCGAAGATTATGTCCACCGCATCGGAAGAACCGGACGTGCCGGCGCTACAGGTACATCGGTCAGTTTTGCCGATGAAGCCGATGCGTTTTACATCCCCGACATTGAAAAATTCACCGACCGCAACCTGCGCTGCATCGAGCCGGACCCGGCGTGGCTTGTGCTGCCGGAGCCGGTTCGGCCCAAAAAACGGCCAAGATTTCGCCCGAAGCGGAGAACCGGCGCCTTCTCCCGGAGAAAATCGACGTCCGGATCAACCCGGAAAAGAAGACGAACGAAGAACTAACCCGGACATTTCACTCAAACCACAACCTGTCTGATTGCAGAATCCATTTAGATCACCGCGAACGCTTCTGGGTGATCTGTGTTTAAGGAAACGCTGGGAACATTTCATGGAATGTTCGGATAATGCACTTGCCGGATAAGCTGAAGGGCGGATTGACGCTGCTCGTATACGCCGCGAATACACTATTCTGGTCGGTGCCGCTGCTCATTATGGCGGCGCTCAAAGCCGTCATCCCGTTACCAGCCTGGCGGCATGCGTGTAACCGGATACTTGCGGCCATTGCAGAAAACTGGATTTGGGTCAACAACCTCGCCCAGAAAGTGGCCGCCAATACCCGTTTCGATGTAGAAGGCGTGGAGTCCCTGGATCGAAACGGATGGTACCTGGTCCTCTCCAATCACCAGTCCTGGGTGGACATCCTGGTGCTTCAGAGGATTTTTTATCGTAAAATACCGTTTTTGAAATTTTTCATTAAGAAGGAGCTGTTCTGGTTTCCGGTCTTGGGCCAGGCCTGGTGGGCACTCGATTATCCATTCATCAAACGCTACAGCAAACACTATCTGGAGAAAAAGCCCCACTTGAAAGGAAAAGACCTGGAGATCACCCGCAGGGCATGTGAGAAGTTTAAGACGATTCCTGTTTCAATTATGAATTTTCCTGAAGGTACCCGATTCACTGCTCAAAAGCACAATCGCCAGCAGTCCCCGTATACCCATCTTCTCAAACCAAAGGCAGGCGGTACCGGGTTCGTGCTCGGGGCCATGGGCGATCAGATTCACCGGATACTGGACATCACCATCGTCTATCCTGGCAAATCCCGAAGTTTCTGGTCCCTGTTATGCGGCAACATTCGAGAGATTCACGTCCGGGTTCGATCCTTTCCGGTGGCCCCTGAGTTGATCGGCGATTATGCACATGACGATCTCTTTCGGGAAAAATTGCAGCATTGGCTGAACACCTTGTGGCGGGAAAAGGACCGACGCATCACGGAAATTCTCGCTGCAGGAAACTGACGCTCACCCTGGCGCGTCACGGGTGTTCCGAGGATGCGACACCCGACGGTGCCAAATGATCAGGTGATATGCCCTTCCTTCGGTACGATGCAGATAAAACGGAAGGCCTCTGATCCTGCATTTCGGAATTGGTGGTGACTCCCCGGGGGAACAAACGCATATGAGCCGGCTTCAACAGGCGTATCGTTGCCGTCCACGTGCAGAATCCCCTTGCCTTCGAGGATATAATTGATGTGCGGCCAGTCATGGGTGTGTTTTGGGGTATAGCCCTCACCATCGCCCAGTTCAATCACTCTCATGACGTGGTCTGCCCAACCCTCTTTGGGTGAAACCAGCACTTTAATTTTGGCGTTTTTCACTTCAGGGCTGTTGATCGTCTGTGCCGCAACCTCTTGATCCTTCCCGATAATCATGGCTTTCGCTCCTTTCTGTGAACAGGCGAATGATAATATGGTTAGCCGTCTTTCTGGGGATCCCTTAAAGATTCCGGGGCCCATCTGTTTTTAAGTGAGAAAAATCTATACAGCTAGGATTTGTTATCTCGTGGCACTTGTCAAGGGAACAAAAAAGGGGGCCGGCACGTTGCCGGCCCCCCCTGCCGAATTCCTGTAACAAGAACTCGATCGGAACTTAGTGAACGGTAATCTGTTTTGGCGTCAGTTTCTCCGGTTTTGGCACTTCGATTGTGAGCACACCATCTTTGAATTCTGCGGTAATCTTTTCCGAGTCCACATTTTCGGGCAATGTAAAGGATCTTTCGAAACTGCCGTAAACACGTTCTCGGCGGTAATAATTGTCCTTTTTGACCTCATTGTCGCCGGACCGCTCGCCCCTCAGCGTCAGCACGCGCTCCTTGACGTCAACGGAGACACGATCTTTGTCCACGCCGGGGATTTCGGCCGTGATGACGATATGGTCATCCTTGTCGAAGATATCCACCACCGGGCTCCAATGTGAAAGCGTCATGCCGTCATCGTTGCCCTCGACCGGATACAGCGAACGGTCAAACAGTCGGTCGAACCGATTTCTAAAATAAAGCCTATCGTTCCAGGGATTCCATCTCACCAGGTTCATCTCAACACCTCCATGTATGTTTCTTGTTCACAGAATACTTCGTGGGATTCTCTGTGTTTTGTGCCTTGAAGATAAAGCACATAATTATCGTGTCAAGAAAATTACTATTACTATATATATTATTATTTTAAAGTAATATCGGAAGGCCGCTTGGGTTCACCGTTGGAAAGACGCCATGAGATACCCGGGTGAATCCGGGCATTTTAACACTCGCTGAAAAGATCTTATGGGATGCCAAGATTCAGAAGGTCACCTGCTGCTCCGGTGGCTCGACATCGGGTGGAAAATCGCTAAATGGAAAAGGAATCGTACTTTCATTGAGACTGAGGTATCGGATCACGCGATAAGCATACGTCGCTATTCGATTACTAAATACCCGTATGGGCTCGTTGGGGCTCTGGAATATAAACAGATATATATATTGAAAGATCACCGTCACATAGATGATGGCTTTCAGAATTTCCAGAACCACGACGTTAAGGATGGTGTAAAGCAGTCGAATCGCGATTTTCTTCCGTTCGATGGTGTATTTCTGAATGTCATTCATTTGGTGTCCTCCCGATGATCCGTTACCCTGAAATAGTCCCTCATCTCTGAATCACAGGCGGCCGGCGCAATCCGGAGACCCACGCTGTCCGGCCCAAAAGGCAGGGGATGAAAGATGCGTTTCTCCAGATCCAGCGTCTGTTTCCAGAGCCGGTTCAACCGCCCCAAAAGATCCGGCCGTTTCCCGTATTTTTCCATGATGTACGTCATTCGAGTCTCCAGCGGGACGATCCGGTCGTGGAGCACCCGCTTATCCGCATAGTTGACGATGGCCGCCTCCTTGATACCGTTTGTTTTTGAATAGTTATCCAGACGGACGTGCTGTCGGACGATGTCACCGACCTCAGAATACCCCATTCCGGCAAGTAGATCGGCTCCGGTCTGGGAGTGAAATTCACCGGTCTCAATGCTCCTCGTTTTGGTGATATCATGCAGCAAGGCGGACGCCTGGACCAACTCACGATTGAGCATGATTCCGGATGTTTCAAGATTCTCTTGTAACAATATGGCGACCCGGCAAACCTGGATGGAATGCGCCACGATATGCTCTATCATGTCCATCCTGAAAATTAACTCATAGCACTGCTGTTTGGAAGGGATCTTCATGTGCCCTTGTCTATCAGATCCTAAAATTTTTTACCAGAAACACCCGTCTTCAGAACCGGCAGGTTCCCTCGGACGTCATTGAGGCCTGTTTTGGACTGTGTTAGGGTTTGATTATGAATGTCTGCGCCCTCACACCATCAGGGGCAAAGGAGTTTACCGATGAAGCAACCGATCTATCTGGACTACAATGGAACAACACCCCATGACCCGCGGGTGATCGAGGCCATGCGGCCCTACCTGGAAGAGGTGTTCGGGAATCCTTCCAGCTCGAACTGGTATGGAAGAAGGCCAAAACAGGCCGTTGAGCAGTCCAGAGGGCAGGTTGCGGAATGTCTCGGCTGCCACCCGGAAGAGATTCTGTTTACCAGCGGCGGGACCGAATCCAACAACCATGCCATTAAGAGTATCGCCGGCAGTCTTTTTGCCAGGGGGAACCATATCATCACCAGCCAGATTGAACACCCGGCCATCCTGGAGGTGTGCCGTTTCATGGAAGGCCATGGATTCAAGGTGACATACCTTCCGGTCGATGCCCGGGGACGTGTCAGCGTTTCGGACGTGGAGGCGATCGTAACGCCGAAAACCGTCATGATCTCAATCATGCACGCCAACAATGAAGTCGGTACCATTCAACCCATCCGGGAAATCGCAGCAATTGCCAGAGCCAATGGTGCTCTGATGCACACCGATGCCGCCCAGTCCATCGGCAAAATTCCCGCCGATGTAAACGATCTGATGATGGACCTTCTCTCGCTGGCCGGACACAAGCTGTATGCGCCCAAAGGTATCGGGGCTCTTTTTATCCGCCGGAACATCAACGCCTCAAGATTCTGTCACGGCGCCGGCCAGGAGATGGGGCGGCGCGGGGGCACAGAAAATGTGCTCGAAATTGTGGGGCTGGGTACGGCCTGCAACATTGCCCGAAAAGATCTCGATGCGAACAGGGCTCACATGGAAAGAATGCGTAATCGCCTGGAATTGGGGTTGACCGGCGCCATTTCCGATGTGCGCATCAATGGCCACCCGGAATGGCGGCTACCCAATACGTTAAGCATCTCATTTCTCGGTCTCGAAGCGACCCGTATACTCGAAGACATCGGCCCCGATGTCGCCGCCTCAGCCGGTGCCGCCTGCCACGCAGACACCGTAACAATCTCCCATGTATTGAAGGCCATGAACGTACCGGAAGACTGGGCGAAGGGCACCCTCCGCTTGACAACCGGCCGAATGACCACGGAAAAGGACATAGACAGGGTCCTCGAGGTCATTTCAACGGCCGTACAAAAGCTGCGTGCCTAATCCGGGCATTTCCGTTTAACCCCGCCCCGTGATGTGTGGTTCGGTCAGGGGCGGATTGACAACCTGTCGCGTTAATATTAAATTTTGGGTACAACACAAACGGTTCACATGCATCGATACACCGTATGTTCTCCGATGCGGCGTTCAGCCTGCCTCTGCGATCGGCCTGATTACGTGTCGACCCGATGGTTTCCTACGCACCCCCGGCTCAGCCCCTGACCCTCTGCGGCCATCTTTTCTTTCTCGCTGTCGAATTCAGACAAAAACGACATCCTCAAACTTGAAGGGAAAGGAGGCTGCCATGGCGGTAAAGGTTTTTATCAAAAGACATTTCATATCCGGAAATACCCCCAAGATCACTCGACTCCTCCGAAAGGCCCGGTTTGAAGCCATGGGCTTTGGTGGATATGTTTCATCCGAAACCTTGAGCGACTATCATGATCCGAACCGGGTAACGGTCATGTCCATGTGGCGGACCCTCGAGGACTGGGAGGCGTGGAAGCAAAGCCCCGAACGCAAATCCAATGAGAGCAAAATGGAATCGATCCTGGAACGCCCCCCGGAATATGAGGTTTACAACCTGGGGATCGCGGAACCCTGAGGAAAGGGGGATGAATTCAAGCCGGCAATGCAACGGAGGCAAGGGCTCACTGCGTCAGTCTGCCGAAGGACCAATTTCCAACCGAGGGAGACCTGCGCATTCAATGAATCGGCGTTTGCACGGATGCGTCTCCGAATTTCTTTCAAACGGTCCGGCAGCAAGGGCTCTTGAAACCCTGCTGGAGGCGCTGGACCCTGAAACGGATGTCTTTGTCGTCGGGGGAGTCTTGCGAAATCTGGCTGCGAAAATGCTGCATGGCGCCTCCCCACCCACAGAAGACATCGATATCTTTCTCAGCAATTGTGATTCACTCCCCACCCTGTCCCCGGTAACCGTCACAGACCTGGGCGGCATTCAATGGCTTCCCCGGACCTGTCCCATATCATTTGACATATGCCTGCTGAAAAATTTTGTCATCCTCCGGAAATACCACATGTCACCCTCTTTGGAAAACCTGATGGCATCAATCGATTTTACAATGAATGCACTGGTCTACGATGTACGCCGGAAACATCTGCTCGACGGCGGAGCGACCGATGATATCGGGAAACATCTTATGGAATTCAACTCCCCGATGTTCTATAGCCGCCCCTTGACCGCATACCGGATTTTACTCTTGCGGCAAAAAACCGGCTTTATGCTATCGTCGGCGGTCTTCCAATACATCAAGCAGCAGATCGATATCGATACACTGCTGGCGTTGCAGAAGATTCTTTCGGCTCGATTCGATCGGGACGGCCGTGATGCCCTCTGGCAGGAATATGACCGGCTCTGCGCGTTCCCAGACTATGACGCATATCGCGCCAACGCCGCGGAAGCGGTGATGGTCAGAACATACGGTTCTTCTCCAGATTAGTTGGAGAAGAGGATCACACTCACCCCAGCCGGATTTCCAGCGTTTATTTATTCAAAATCTATAACCAATCGGAGATGATCCCCGTTCTTAAATCCGAGGTGAATTGAATCGCTGCGCATTCTGTGATATTCACGCCAGGTATTGACACTCTTTACTAGTAGGGGTGGACCATGGAACAATTTAAAGACTACCGCAACATCCATCACATGCTTCGGGAAACGGTCGATCGGCGCGGCCCCCACCCGGCGTACAAGTGGTTTGTCGAGTCCGGTGAAACCGGATCCGTCTCCTGGGACCAGTTCTACGAAGAGGTCATTCAGGCCGCCAAAAGTTTCATGGCACTCGGTATCCGCAAAAACGACAAGGTGAGCATCGTCAGCTATTCCCGCTACCAATGGGTTCTGATCGATCTGGCATTGGCCACCATCGGGGCGGTTACGGTGGGCATCTACCATTCGCTGCCGGCTGGGGAATGCGGGTATATTATCGACCACGCCGACGCTATTCTGGTCTTTGCCGAAGACAATGATCAGCTAGAAAAATTGCTCACCGTGCGGAAGGACCTGCCGGAGATTAAAAAGATCGTTCTATTCAGCGGGGACCCCTCGGCTGACAATGGAATTTTGGATTTCACATCGTTTATGGGTCTTGGAAGGGATATTCCCGACTCCGATATTATCGCAATGGCAGACAACGTGCAGCCGGACGATGTTGTCGCTATCGTCTACACCTCCGGCACCACCGGCGTTCCCAAGGGGGCCATGCTCACCCATGACAACATTACCTTCACCGCCCAGTCCGTGGAAAAAAGTGTGTTTTGGAAGGAGGACGATAGCGTTTTTCTGTTTCTGCCGCTTGCCCATGTATTCGCCAGAACGTGCGTATACACGGCCCTTTTATCCGGGTGTACGATGACGTTCACCAGGAGCCTGGACACCCTTGCCGAGGACCTCAAGGCAACACAACCAGACTGGTTTCCCAGCGTTCCCCGTATTTATGAAAAAGTCTATACGAAAATCGTGGGCTCGGCCGAAGCCAAGGGTGGAATGACATGGCACATCTTCAAATGGGCCGAGAAAACCGCCCTCCAGATGAGTTATCTCAAACGCCACAAACTGCCGGAACCCTTTCTGTTTATAGTAAAATACAAACTGGCCGATCGCTTGGTGTTCCAAAAAATACGCGCCGCCCTGGGAGGTCGGGTCCGCTGGTGTATCAGCGGTGCCGCCCCTCTGAATCCGGACATCGGGAAGTTCTTCCACGGCGTCGGCGTTCTTATCGTCGAGGGGATCGGGATGACCGAAAACACGTCTTTCTCGAATCTGAACCGATACGACAATTACCGCTTTGGATGGGTGGGCCCCCCCGGACCCGGCGTCGAACAGAAGGCCAACCCGGACGGAGAGATCCTGTTTCGGGGCCGTAACGTGATGAAGGGCTATTACAAGATGCCTCAAGAGACGGCCGAGACAATCACCGAGGATGGCTGGCTTCATACAGGCGATATTGGGCAAATCGACGACAAAGACTTTTTACGAATCACGGGAAGGAAAAAAGAGCTTATCGTCACCGCCGGTGGAAAGAACATTGCGCCGGCCAGAATTGAAGGCATCATGATCACGAGCAGGTACATCAACCAAATCAGTGTCATCGGCGATAGACGCCCGTACCTCACGGCGCTGGTTACCCTCAATAACGAAGCCATCGAAGAATATGCTCAAAAAAACAACATTCCGTATACACTCGTGGATGATTTGATGGAACACCCGGAAATTGTCCGCCTGATGGAAAGTGAAGTAAAGCAACGCAACCGCCAGTTGGCCTCTTTCGAGACCATTAAAAAAATCAGCATTGTTCCGGAGTTTACCGTTGACAACGGGATGATGACCCCAACCATGAAAGTGAAAAAAAGCCGCGCTGCCGATCGCTACCAGGATCGGATCGATGCGATGTACAACACTTAAATGGCCCGGCCTGGGACGCGTGGAGGAACACCGTGGAAGAAGACGGTGCGGGCCGCCCCTGTTGCCGGTCCATTCTCGATCATCCCGCCTGTATACAGCGATGGCAGAGGATCGGCCGGGCATTGCCAAATCGGTATGGGATAATTAAATTGGCCTCTATCGATCCCAAAACGGAAATATTTTAACCTTACATGCAATGTTCGGGATAAACCATGAGGAGACACGATGGCCTACCAGAAAAGCGACTACAGAGAGGATATCGAGCGGGCAACAGCCGTGTTTGAAACAAATCTCGGCACTTTCGAGGCAGAGTTGTATGCCAAGGAATGCCCTGAGACCGTGTGGAATTTCATCAATCTGGCCGAAGGTCGCCAGGAAACCGATCGCAAAAGCAACTTCTACGACGGGCTTACGTTTCACCGGGTTATCGATGGATTCGTAATCCAGGGTGGGTGTCCGGAAGGAAACGGGACGGGCGGCCCGGGCTATCGATTCGGCGATGAATTTGATCCGAGCCTGCGACACGACGACCTGGGCGTTTTGTCCATGGCCAACGCAGGGCCCGGCACAAACGGCAGTCAGTTTTTTGTTACCCTGGGACCGACGCCGCACTTGAACAATCGCCATTCAGTGTTTGGCAAGGTAACGAAAGGGATCGATGTCGTTCGCAAGATTGGCAACGTTCAGACCGGTCCGGGGGATCGGCCGGTCTCCTCAGTAGTCATGGAAAAAGTCACCGTCCGTCGATAACCAATCGATCTCAAGCGACCGGTACATGAATAGGCGCAGAATGGATTCACCTCGCTGCGCCTTTAACTTATAGAATGTTCAGATTAGGGTGTGGCAGGGTCTTCCAGCAGGATCATCGATGGGGGCATCGATCGTTTCAGTTCTTCGCCTGATTTGCCGATAAATTTTCGGCACCCCGTCGAGGGTGCCCCCCTGTTTGGGAGCCCTGGACGCACCAGACCCTCGCCGGAATAGAAATATATGACATGGAGCACATCCATCTCAGCGACGCCGGTGTCCTGGATCACCTGCTGGACGGTCCGGCATCCGTCCAGGGCCGAGAGCACCGTCCGATGGGTTTTTTCCGCAGAATCGTATCTGGCGTCCCTGGCGACCTCGAACACGGCATCATATCCGGATATGGTGTTATGGAAAATTTCCCAGACCTGATCGGCCTGCTTAAACAGATACAGCACTTCATCGGTGCTGAATCGGGTGCGCGCAATCTCTTCCGGGCCCCTGTCCGGGACAAACAGGGTCATCACGGCCTTGCGCTTGGCGATGGCCCGGATCGCCCGGACCCCGACCAGTTGTCCGCACTCCGCATGGAACACACATCCGACCCTCAGATATAATCTGGCCTTGAAGCCGAACCCGCCGTAAATCACCAGCATGCCGGTTTGACTGTCGTCTACCAGCGGTGAAAGGGTTTTCAGGAGTGACTTGTATTGAAACGCCAAATCTGTCTTGCTCCTATCCGGCGGTGTCGTATAACTCCCGACAGCTCATCCCGCCTGCCCAGGAGTGAAAATTGCGTCGCTCTTTGAGGTCCAGTCTGCTGTAAATGGCGCCAACCAGGGACGACAGTTGCCTGTCGGAAAGGCGTTCCGGCCTCGACTCTATGGCGTCAAATGCCTTGTCCAGTACCTTTTCACCGGACGGGCCGACAATCTCGGCCAACGTCTGCTTCATGTAATCCAGCAGCTGATCGCGAATATCGGTTTCCATCGGTTTTTCCAGGGGGACCATTCTGACCAGACCCCGACGTAAATACCTGTATATAGTTCGAAAAACATCCAAGTCAGGAAGTCCGGTGGCCCGGATGACCTGGCGGACCGAGCGCTGTCCATTCAACGCGTTGAGCACCCTCATCTGTATGGGCGTCACATTCTCTGTGGTCCAGTTCTCCTTTTCCAGGTTAAAAACGGCATCCCAGCTTGGGATGACGCTTCGGACAGTGTCCCATGTCTGTTCGGTTTTTCGCAACATGCTCAGAAAATCCTGCGTATTTATATTCATTGGCGATAGAAGTTCCGGGCTCATCCCCGGGAAAAACCGCGTCGATGTGATAGCCCGCTTGGCAATGGACCTGGCGGCGTTGGCCCCGGTTGACCCGTTGTGCTCACAGTGGACAACACATCCGGCCCACAGGTAAATGTCTGCACTAAACCCGAATTCCCCATACACGGTCAGCAGGCCGGATCGATCCTGCAGCAGCAACGGGGTTAACGATACGAGAAGTGACCGATGTGGATACATGATTATACCATGCCGTCCTGTATACGTCTAACGCCGTCGGTTTTTTCCGGGCCGGGTTGTCCCTACCGGAACCGGAATCTCAGAAGGTCGCTCTTCCCGCAACGAAAACGCCGGAATCAGAATACCCGCGAAAATAAGAAACGTGACGATCCATTCAGCGCTCATAGGGGCTCCTCTCCCCGGTCGTTTGCGGATGAAATGGCACCGGCCCGGGTCCTGTGTTGCAATCCGACCAAAAGTGGATAGTCCAGTCACTAGCAAGTTCAATGCCGGAATTCCGGTTCTGGCATGTCACCATATTATTATGATTATTTTCAGATTCTTATAAAGTGTCATGGGACCTGATGGGTGTTCACGGCAGGTAGTTGCGGGTGAAGAGACCACATATTGGTGCCGATGGGACACAATATTGTGGCGTTTTAGGGGACGGTACAAAACAAAGGCCGACATACCCCATACTCTCGAGAAGGATAATGCCGGCCCATGTTGAACCATCTGTCGTTACATCAGGTTATTTTGTATCACCGATTGCATCCGCCAGATCCGGCAGAAATTCGACAATGTCGGCAACCACTCCCACATCGGCCACTTGAAAAATGGGGGCTTTGGCGTTCTTGTTGATCGCCACGATGAACGGTGCCCCTTTGATACCGCCCATGTGCTGGAATGAGCCGCTGATGCCGCAGGCCAGGTACACTTTGGGTTTGACGGTTTGCCCGGACGTTCCGACCTGTCGGGCCTTTTCCAGCCATTTGGCATCGACAATGGGCCGTGAGCAGGACACGTCGGCCCCCATGGATTTGGCCAGATCAAACACGATTTCCAGATTGTCCTCGTCTTCAATGCCCCGCCCCACGGAAACCAGCACATCGGATTTGGTGATATCCACATCTCCGGCCTCGGCTTCCACAATTTCCAGGTAGCGCCGGTTGCCGCCCGGGATACCGCCATCCACAGCCTCATCGGTCTTGTCGAGGACCTGCCCCCCGGCGTCCCGGCTGTCGTCCGGCTGAAACGCACCCGGCCTTATGGTAATGACCGCCCCTTCGCGAATGTCGCAGGTCACGTGGGTACTGATCATGCCGGAGTATTCTTCCCGCACAGCCTTCAGCAGTCCTCCCTCGAGGCCTTCGAATGCAACGACGTCGGGGAGATAGGCGGCATCCAGTTTGACCGACAGCCCCGGCGACAGGTCCATGCCGAAATGCTCGTGGGGAACCAGCACGACCGGGTTTTTTGGTAATACGCGCACCAAAAGATCCCTGAGGACCTCGGCGTTGATGTAGACCAGCGCATCGCTGTCTATTTTCCACACTTCGGCGTATGTTTTTGCCATCTCGTCACACACCGCCTGAAGTTCATCGCCGGATCCGGCAACGACGGCAACGACACTGGCCTCCGGTGAGATGGCATTGGCCGCATGGATCAGTTCGGCCGCGGTATCGTCGACGTTTCCGTTTTTATGAAGAATATACGCAAAAATCTGTTCAGGCATTATTTGAACCCTCCTTTAGCCTTCAGAAGTTCGATCAGCTTCTCGACGATCTCGTCGGTGCTGCCTTCCAGCATTTCCGCACCTTCGCCAAGTTCCGGTACGAAGTAATCTTGCCGCTTGACCTTTGCCGCCGCCGCACCGATCGTTTCCGTGCCGACACCAAGGTCGCCGGCGCCCTTTATCGGTATATCGATGGAAGCTACTTTCCGAATGCCGCGAATGCCGACATACCGGGGTTCGTTGATACCCGTCTGGATGGACAGCACGCAGGGAAGATCGATTTCGTTCATTTCCTGATGGCCTCCGGCGATTTCACGACCGACCTTAATTCTCTTCCCATCGAGAACATCGATGAGATTCACCAGGGACGCATAGGGATAGTCGAGCAAGGCGGCAAGCATGCCCCCGACCTGTCCGGCGCCGTCGTCTGCCTGGGCTCCGGTAAGAATCAGATCGTAATTTCCCTGATCCACAACCGCCTTTAGAATGGTTGCAAATCCTCTCCCATCGGATCCTTCAAAAGACTCATCCGACAGGTGAATCCCGTTGTCTGCCCCCATCGCCATTTCCCGGCGAATAACCTCTTCGGCATCCTCGTCACCGATGGATACCACCGTGACACTTCCGCCGACCTTGTCCCGGATCTGAATGGCCTCCTCAACCGCGTAGTTGTCCCACTCGTTGACAGAGTAGACCAGATCGTCGCGCTCAATGTCGGTCCCGGACGGATTGACTTCAATCTCGTTTTCCGAGCTGTCCGGCACCCGTTTAACGCAGACCAGAATTTCCATTTGCTTCCTCCAGATTAAGTTGTTCAGTAAGAATCATGTGTTGAACGGTATCCATCATGCGGGCCGAACCGGTAAACGGATTCTGTTTATCCGTTCAGATGCGCCGCAATCAGTTCCGACAGATCCATGGCGACCATTTGGCCCTCGAGGCCGCTGGTCTTGATGGCATCCTCAATGTTGACCATACAGAACGGGCAGGCAGTCACAATCACATCGGCCCCCGCGGCGTTCGCCATTTCCACCCGAAGCTTGCCCATCCGCGTTTCCTCGACCGGCTCGTAGAAAAGCATCAGGCCCCCGCCGCCGCAACAAAAGGATCGGTCCCGGCATCGATCCATTTCTACACGACGCAATCCCGGGATGGCATCGATGACATCCCGTGGGGTGTCATACAGATTGTTATGCCGACCCAGATAACACGGGTCGTGATAGGTGTAGATCAATTCCGGATTCTCCACGGCCTTTAGGTTCAGCTTTCCCCGGGCAATGGCGCGTGCCATGACCTGGCTGATATGCTCCACCCGGGGGAGATCCTCGTAATCCTTGATCAATGCATTGAACGCATGGGGATCGGCGGTGACAATGCGCCGGACACCGGAGTTACGGATAGCATCGGTGTTCTCATCCCTCAAGGCTTGAAAGAGCATCTCCTCACCGAACCGACGCACCTCATGGCCGCTGTCTTTTTCCTGTCGGCCCAGAATACCGAAGTTCTCGCCGGCGGCAAACAGGACCCGTGCGGTGGCCCGGCCGATTTCCTGAATGCGATCGTCGTAGGAGGTAACGCTGTCGACAAAATATAACGTGTCCGCCGTCTCCTTTTTGCCGAGGATCGTTACCTGACGGTCCTCCGGAAACCCGTCACCCTTGATCCAGTCCGCCCGTTTTTTCTCCATCTTTCCGTAGGGATTGCCGCGTTTTTCAAGCGCCCGAAGTGGCTTCTGTAAAGACTGGGGGACGTTGCCCTCATCGACCATCCCCCGGCGCAGATCGACGATCTTATCGATGTATTCGATCATCAACGGGCACTCCTCTTCGCAGGCGCCGCAGGTGGTGCACGACCAGATCTCGTCGTCCTCGTAAGTTCCTTCCATCAGCGGCTCATGGGAGACAAAATCTCCCCGTAAGGGATAGTGTTTAAAACAGTAGTCTCTTCCTTTGATGGAGATAAACCGGGGGGATAACGGACGCCCGGCGGCATTTGCCGGGCAGTTGTCAGAACATCGGCCGCAGTCCGCACAGGAGTAAAAATCCAGAATATGCTTCCAGGTAAAATCCTCGAAATTTTTCACTCCGAAGGACTCCAGATCGTCCAGCTGTTCGTCGGAAACACCCCATTGTACGGGTTTTACGCTCCCTTTATTCAGTTTCATAAAGAATACATTAAACAGCGAGGTCACCACGTGAAAATGCTTGCCCATGGGCAAAAAGCACAGAAATAGAAAGAAGGTGACATCATGGATGAAATAGGACACGAGGTGAATGCTCTGAAGGCTCTCGAGGGGTGTCCATAACAAGGCAATCTTGAAAAACCAGGGCAACGACAACGGAGCGATGAATTCTGCTGCTGCGCCGGCCTGAGCCTGGGCGGCCGCTTGGCTGGCTTCGAACAGGCTCTCGCTGGCCATCAGGGTGGCAATAAATCCGAGCACCAGAATCGCCTCTGCCGTGTGGTCTTTCCCGTATTTCTCGGGAACACGGTAGCGGGCGGGCATGAAAAAAAGCCGACGGATGGCGGCAACGACGACAACCACAAATACGATGGTCGCCATATAGTCCTTCAGCACGCTATAGACATGCCCAATCCAGCCATCCAAACCGGGAAACACAAATCCGTCGTAGAATCCAAGAATGACCAGTGATATCGAACGGATCCCCAGAATCAGAAACCCGGCAAACAGAAGAATGTGCAGCACCCCGGCAAGCCGATACCGGGGCTGCTTGTATTGCATCAGCCAATATTTGATGGTGTAAACACCCCGCTCGAAGAAGCGGTTCCATCGAAAATCGGGTTTCGAGCGGATCAGGGGAGCCGATCGCCTCGCGATAATGAAGGTAAATGTTCCAATCCCCAAAAGTGGGATGAGAAGATAGATAAGCGCCGCCGGTATGAACAAAAAGAATGAGTGAGCTGGGGAGGTCAGTACAGGATCCATTTTTTTACTTTAATTCTCCATCCGCTTGGTGTAACAAGTCATGAAAACGTGTGATACCTTCCGCCGTTAATGAATGAATGTTCATTCATTTTAAAAGACAAACATTTTCCCGTCAAGAAAAAAATAACAGTTTGCCTGCGCATCGATAAACCAAATTTTCCTGAGTAGCAAGTTTCGATCACATTTCGTTCTATAAATATCGTCACCGGTAAGAGAACCGAGAATCCACTCGGAACTGCCGGGTGTTCTGAGGCTGAAGACCTTTTCGCGGACACCTGGCATTCAACCTTCAGCAACAGTGGGTTCGAAGGTGGAAGCGACTACCTCTATAACTGACAAAGGAGGACACAGTGGACGAGGTCACCTATCAGAGCAAGCCATGGGTCTCGAGTTACGAACCCGGCGTTCCCGAATCTGCAGAATACGAGGAAACCTGCCTTCCCGCATTCTTGGACCGTTCCGCAGAGCAATTTCCGGAACAGATGGCGCTGTCGTTCCAGGGCTATTCAGTGACGTATCGACAGCTCAAGGAGATGATCGATCGATTCGCCGCGTACCTGAAAAGCGTCGGAATCGCCCGGGGGGACGCGGTAGCCATTCTCCTTCCGAACCTGATCCCCTGCGTGGCGGCCTATTACGCAACATTGAAAATCGGCGGGATCGCCGTCATGAACAATCCTCTGTACACGGACCGGGAGCTTGAACACCAGTTTGTCGACTCCGGCTCTAAGATATTGATAACACTCGATCTGCTTGGGAACCGGATGATAGACCTGCGACCACGAACCCATATTGAAAGGATCATATACACATCCATCGGGGATTATCTGCCATTTCCGAAAAACCTTTTGTTTCCCCTGGTGGGAAAGAAGAAAAAATTGGCGGCAGATGTCAAACTCGCCGATAACGTCTATCGATGGAAAAACATTCTAAACCAGCACGCTCCGGATTCTGAATCCGTGCCGCTCAGCTTTGACGATGTGGCGATGTACCAGTATACGGGCGGCACCACCGGTGTATCCAAAGGGGTCATGCTCAGTCACGGCAACTTGAGCAAACAGGTCCAGCAGATCCGTGCCTGGTTCCCGGAACTCCCGCCGGCTGGGGAGGTGATGCTGGGAGCCCTCCCCTTTTTCCACGTGTTCGGTTTGTCCACGGCGATGAATCTTGCCGTTTATTTGGCCTGGGGCAATATCCTGGTTCCAAAACCCCAACCGGATCCCTTGCTTGAGGCCATCACCAAGTACAAACCGACCTTTGCGCCGCTGGTACCTACCATGTTCATCGGTCTGCTGAACCATCCGAACATCCAGACATCCGATTTAACCTCCATCAAAGGCTGCTTTTCCGGCAGTGCACCCCTTCCGGTGGAAGTGATACGCGAATTCGAGCAGAAGACCGGAGCGGTCATCGTTGAAGGTTACGGGCTGACGGAAACGACACCCGTCACCCACGTCAATCCGTTCAACCCGGCCAAACGCAAGGTCGGAAGTATCGGTGTTCCGATTACCGACACCACATGCCGGATAGTGGACCTGGAAGACGGCGTCACCGACGTACCGGTTGGAGAAACCGGGGAACTGCTCATCAAGGGGCCGCAGGTGATGCAGGGATACCTGAACAAGCCGGAGGAAACTGCCGCGACAATCACCGACGGCTGGCTGCACACCGGAGACATCGCTCAAATGGACGAAGACGGATATTTCTTTATCGTCGATCGGAAAAAGGACATGATCATATCCGGCGGGTTCAACATTTATCCACGGGATATCGAGGAAGTCTTTTTTGAACACCCCATGGTGATGGAGGCCACGGCCATCGGAATTTCACACCCGAGCCGGGGAGAATCCGTGAAGGTGTTTGTGGTTCCCGTGGAAGGCGAATCACCCACCGAAGAAGAATTGATGGAGTTTGCCAAAACCAAACTGGCCAAATACAAATGGCCCGCAGAGATCGAGTTTAGAGAGGAACTGCCGAAAACCAATGTGGGCAAGGTTCTGAAAAAAGAGCTGCGGGCGGAAGAACAGCAGAAGGACGGTTGACCGGTTTGCCCGTGGGCCCGTGTGCCCGTCAGCCCGTGGGCCCGTCAGCCCGTTAGCCGGTTGACCGGTTTGCCCGTTGGCCCGTTGGTCCGCTTGCCCGTTTGCCCGTCGGCCCGTTAGCCGGTTTGCCCGTTAGCCGGTTGACCGGTTGACCGGTTTGCCCGTTGGCCGGTTTAAATTCGGAATGATTTCAATCTAAATAAAAGCCGGAGGCGACGATGCCGCCTCCGGCTTATTTTCGCTTACGATACTTAGTTTTTGCATTCATGTACGACCCATCGGGCGAACGGGCAGACGGGCCCACGGGCCAACGGATTAACCGGCGAACCGGCAAACCGGCAAACCTTTTTTTATTTTCCCCCAAAGGCGTCTTCCTCTATCTCAATCGCCGCTTCATTCATTTTCAGAATCGCATCCATTTTTCCCTGGGTTATCGGAAGCACCTGCTGGGTAAAATATTCGGCACTTTTAATCTGCCCCTCATAGAACGCCGTATCTTTTTTCTTTGCTCCGGCGTCCAGTTTCTGCGCCGCAAGGGTTGCCCGCCATAGCAGCATCCAGGCCATCACCACATCCCCGGTGGCCATCATGAAGGGATGGGCAAAGGAAAAGGCGGCCATCACCTTCGGGGACATGGCGGTAGCGCCCATGTGCATGCCGACTTCGGCCAACCGGTTGACGGCATTCTCCGTGGCCGCGACGACAGCCTCCAACCCGGCAACGGCCTTAGCCTCTTTAATGGTGTTCTGCATTTGAACCAGCAGATCCATGACCGGTTTACCTTTATTCATCCCCAGCTTACGACCAAGCAGATCCATCGCCTGAATACCGTTGGTCCCCTCGTATATCAGGGTAATCCGAACATCCCGCATCAGCTGTTCCAGTGGGTAGTCTCGGATATATCCATATCCGCCATAGACCTGCAAACCGAGGTTGCACATTTCCAAGGCGCGTTCCGTGACATACCCCTTGCAGATGGGAATCAGAACATCGATAATGCCCGACCATATGGCCTTTTCCTCGGCGCTGTCACTGATCTTGACCCGATCTTCACACAGTCCCGTATAGTAGAGGAGGCTACGCATCCCCTCCACAAATGCTTTCATTCTCAGCAGCATGCGACGGATATCCGGATGCTGGATAATCGGCACCGCAGGGGCGTCTTTATCGAGCATCTGGAGCAGGTTCTTGCCCTGGATCCGTTCCCTGGCATAGTTGAGGGCATACAGGTAGGCATTGGACGCACAGGTAAATCCCTGGATACCGACGAGAAGACGGGCTTCATTCATCATGAGAAACATGGCCCGCATCCCTTTGTTTTCCTCTCCAAGGAGAACACCCCGGCAGTTGCCTTTCCCGCCGAGGGTCAACGAGCAGGTGACGTTGCCGTGAATTCCCATCTTTTCTTCGATCCCGGTACACACGACATCGTTGAATTCACCCAAACTTCCGTCTTCGTTCACCCAGAATTTAGGTACCAGAAACAGGGAAATACCTTTGGTCCCCTGGGGAGCCCCTTCGATGCGTGCCAGGACCGGATGAATGATGTTTTCAGACAGGTCATGCTCCCCGCTGGAGATAAAAATCTTGTTTCCCGAGATGCTGTAGGTGCCGTCATCCTTTTTGACAGCCATGGTCGTCAGGGCCCCGACATCCGATCCCGCCTCCGGTTCGGTCAGCAGCATGGTACCGGTCCACTCACCGGTATACATCTTCTCGAGATACAATTGTTTCTGCGCTTCTGTCCCAAAGGCATGAACCAGATTTGCCGCGCCGTGGGTCAGGCCTGCATACATCATGAATGCATAATTGGCTCCCACCAGGTGATCGCCGGCGGCAAGCGATACCACGACAGGCATACCCTGCCCACCAAATCCAGGATCTTCGGGCATGGCCAGCCACTCGCCGGCTTTTAGAAGCTCCCAGGCCCGATGAAAACTCTCGGGTACAGTGACCCGTCCACCGTCAAAAAGGCATCCTTCCCGGTCGCCAAGCTCACGGGTGGGCAGAATCTCTTTCACGGCCAGATTCCGTGCTTCCTTGATCACCATGTCGATCGTTTTTTGGGTGAACTCGGCATACCGTTCGGCGCGGCTCAGCTGCTCCACATCCAGCTGCTCGTGAAGCACGAAGTCGACGTCCCTTCTATCCGCGATAATCTGTGCCATATAAACACCTTTCTTTTAATTTCGTTTCCCAATTCGTGGGATTACCCGTGTCTTTCCATTCAACAACGACGACCCATCGGGAGATGAACCGCCTTTTATGGGTTCACTCAGTGGCATCAGCGCTGCCGATCCCCTGAATGAACAGATCGACCAACGGATCTGCCATGGAGGTAAGATCGTACGTCCTGTCGGAATGCAGCCATGTGTTGATGACCTCGTCAACCGCACCGACAATAAACCGTCGGACCAATCCCAGATACAGGTCTTTTCGAACGCATCCGTCTGCCTGTCCCTGCTCGACGATCTCAGAAATAAGATCCAGGTACAGCTTTGACATCTCACGGATTTGTTCTTCAGCCCGTCGGCTCGTCTGGTGGGTTTCCGATAGATAGACGATGGCCATAGACCGGTCTTTCTGGAACTCTTCCAGGTGCCGGCGCACCAGATTCCGAAGTTTCTCTACCGGATCCGCCACCCGGTCCACCTCTTCCCGAAAACCCTCGAATACCTGCTTGGTTTTAAATGAAAAAATTTGAACCAGGATGTCGTCCTTGTTTTTGAAGTAGAGATAAATCGTCCCGTCCGCCACGCCGGCAACTTTGGCGATTTGTGAAATCGTCGACTGAAAAAAACCTTGTTCGGCAAACACGTTGACCGCTGCCTCAAGGATCCGCCGGTACTTGTCGTTCTGTTTATGTCGTGTTCTGATGGCTGCCTCCATGACGAGTCATCGCCGATAATTTATGAATGAATGTTCATTCATTATCAGATCTCTTTTTCCCCTGTCAAGAAAAATCAAATCAAGGCGAAAGAGCTTACATTGATCTTGATATCAAAATGATATTTAATAGATGAATGCAACGAAGCACATTGACCGGGCCGCTCTCCCACCATGGACAGCATGAATATACATTCATTTGACACCCGGCGATGTAACCGTTTCAAGATTAGACGGTCATCATTATTCTATTTCAAGATATTGCCAGTTTGGATAGAATGGGCAGATAGAAAGATAAGGCAATGGGAAACTGTAACGAACATCCGGACCGTGAGACCTCCTACATGTGCACAAAGCATGGCATCTACATGTGCGAGGAATGTATGACCTGCAGAGACCCTCAGCTCTACTGCAAGTTTCGGACATCCTGTACGATACACTTTATGGGAAAAAAAGATATCGACGGCGACGTTCAACACAAAGAGGTCGTCCTGCCAAGACGCGACACTGGCAAGAAAAATATAGATGGATCATCTCCCGATGAGTAGAAGAACCTTTTTGGCGTCTTTTCGATAAAATCATAAAAAAGCAGGGGCCGAAGCCCCTGCTTTTTTCGTGTACCCGTTGGTCAATCCGAACATGCCGATATCGGGCGCAACCGGGTCACCGGTGGATTTCGGATGCGATTCCCTCTGCTTCCACCCGTAAATGGTCAGACTGCCAGATATTGGTTTCGTTGGCATAGGTTTGAAGATTTTTGTGGCCAATCTGAACGGACATCTGCATGTCGGCCTGGGCGGCCTCGTCATGACCGAGAGCGCCATGGGCATTGGCCCGACCCAGGTAAGCCGCCCCATATTCCGGATCCAGATCGATTGCCCGGGTGAAGTCCTCCACGGCCCTTTCATTTTCGCCGGTGGCGGTATGAGCGACACCGCGCAGGTTATACGCCCTTCGGTTGGCAGGATTTATCTCGATAATTTTGTCGAAATCGGCTACAGCGTCGCTTGCTCTGCCGGCGCGGGTAAAGGCTGCACCTCGGCTCAAATACGCCATTTCAAACTCCGGGTCTGCGTCCACAGCCCGGGTGAAATCCTCGATGCTTTGCTCCCAATCGCCCTGACTGAACGCCGCCATACCGGCTTCGAACGACTCTTTGGCTTTTGTATGTTGTGTCATGTTCAGACCTCTTATGGTTCCAAGCGTTGAAACGTACTTGTTGATGTGAAACGTTATCGCCTAACACAAGATAGGGTAAAACCGTGTGGTGACCCTGTCAATTAACGGCCCGGAGGGTGTCGGGAAACGAACGGTGCGCCTCGGCGTCGTTGTGGTGACTGAATATCAAGAGCTGGTTTTCCTGCCTGGGTTGAAGCTCAGGATCCAAGGATTCGAGGTTTACCGGCCCATGGCGGCGCCGGAGGCGGGTAAACCTCGAACCCTATTTCACAGCTGGACTTATGACCGGAAAAAATCGGGAACGACGGACTTCAGAAAGATTTCGGGTAATTTTCGGTCACAAACGAAAATTACAAGGGGAACGGTTATTTGGTCTTTTTCTTGGGCGGTTTTTTCTCGGCGGCAGGAAGTACCTCCCTCTCGCCCTTTACGGTGGTTGCCACCGTAGAGTAAATTTCCCGAAAGGTCTCGTGAAATCCGGTCGGTGACAAGCGGCCTGTTTCTATAAACTTGACGACGATTTCTTTAACTGTTCGCAGAATCTGTTCATCCAGGGAAGCCATGGGCACATCCTCATTTGCTGAAAGATTCGAGAGGTTGTATCTGTACTCGGGAACCGCCTGCGGTGTCAAGTACCGGGGCAATTGACAGTCGTGCCGTTATTCTTTATACCAGAGACCGTATCGTAACTTGAGGAGGCGTCTTCCGTGCCGAGTTTCTCCGATAAACAGGTGCCCAATAGGATTGAATCACCCGAAGTCGTAACAACAGAGGTATTGGACGCCATTGCGTATGCCTACCAGGGAAAACGGGATATTGAAATCCGGATCGAGAACCCCGAGCATACCTCTGTCTGCCCGATGACAGGGCTACCGGATTTCGGTTCGCTCTCGATTATGTATGTGCCGGATCAGAAAATTGTCGAGCTCAAATCCCTCAAGTACTATCTGCTGCAATTTCGAAATGTCGGTATATTTTACGAGCACCTGGTGAACCGGATCCTGGATGATTTGGTGTCGGTTCTGAAACCGAAACAGATGACCGTGGTTGGCCGATTCACCGCGCGCGGGGGGATCACCACAGAGGTCACGGCAGTTTTCAAGGAGCGTTCATGACATTCAGGCAACAATGGTGGTGGGCGACGCTTGTCATTCTATGCGGCCTGTTGGCAGGATGCGGTTTCTATCGGGAACTGCGGGACGCCACACGGGATCTAAAAGTGATCGAGCGACGTCCGGACCGGCATCTCAAGAAAAAGATAGCGATGGCCGTCTTCACAGATCTCACTCCCTTCGAAAAAGCAGGTTTTAAAGCCACCTATCGCAAGGTACTCAGAGATTTACTCCAGGAAAAATGCGCCGGTAACACACTGTTCGAGTATCGGACCGCGGATTCGCCGCTCCCCTTAACCAAACTGCCACGGAACAAAGCCGGACTCGTCGATAATTTAGCGGTTGCCGAAACGGGACGACGTTTGGGGGCCAATGTTCTGCTTATCGGTGCTGTATTCGACATCAGCGGCAAAGAGGAGAAGCGGGGTATTTGGTGGTTTCGGGGATCACGCAGCTATATCCAGATCCAGCTCTTGGTTGAGGCCTATGAGATGGAAACCGGTGCCAAAATTTTGGATGAATCCGTATCGGGTGAAATCCGTGCAGACCCATACGATGTCGAACAACTTGAACAAGTACAATTCACTCCAACTCCTGAACTGAAGGAAAAACTAGTCGACCTTGCCCGGCGGCTTGGCAAAAAGGTTTGCAAAGAAGTAAGTAAACTGCCATGGCGGGCGTTTGTTGTATCGGTGGGCGAAGAGATTCGGATTTCTGCCGGAAAGGAAGCGGGCGTCAAGCAGGGCGCGCGCTTCGATGTGTACGAAAACACCCGGGTGATGGAATCCAGGATTGGTCAGCAGTTTTTCGTTCCCGGAGCCCATGTCGGGCGCATTGAAATTATCCGCGTTGATTCGAACAGTGCCACGGGGAAGTTAATCTCCGGCGAGCCTCCGTCCGTCGGCAATTCGCTCCGGGTGGCCTCCAAAAAGAAGAAATAACGACGTAATTCTGTTCGGGTTTATGCTCTGGAGCAATCCGACAATTGGCTCTTCGCCACGCGAATATGAGAGAAGGGGCCGAGGATTCGAGGGGTCAAGGGGTCAAGTGTTTGTTTTCCAGCAATTTAATAAGTGCCGTTAACATTCTTTCGATCTCTTCAATGTATCTTTTTGATGCCTCTTAATAACCACTCTAAACAAACTCCAGACTTCCTGCTTAGCATTTCGCTTGAATCCTTGACCACTCGGACCCTATTTGACGGCGGCAATGCAGAATTTGGCCGACTCGTTATGGAGGGTCCTCAAATCGATCGACCTGACGGGTGAACTCGATACGTTGATATGGGTGCTTCCAACCCCTTCACACACACCGGCGGCATCGGAGTGGCGGATATCTCTTTTTGAATCTTTTGAAAGGTCGACCGGCTGATGAGAATCTCGCCCGGACCGGCCAGCCCCTGCAATCGCGCTGCAATATTCACCGGCATTCCGATCGACGTAAATTCCTTCTTTCGCAGGGACCCGAGAACTCCCGAAAAGACCTCTCCACTGGATATGCCGATGCCGATGTGGAGCCGAAATGCCTTCCTGATCCGGAGTTTCTCATTGATTTCGGTAGCTTTTTGCTGCATTGCGACGCCGGCCCGAACCGCCCTCAGAGCATCGTTATCACGAGGTGCCGGGGATCCGAAGACGACCATGATGCTGTCCCCGATATGTTTGTCGACGGTCCCGTCAAACCCGTGGGCGATCTCCCCCAAGGGTGAAAAATAATGGTCATTTAAAAATGCGACCAGGCTCTCCGGTGATACCTGCTGAGACATGGCGGTAAATCCCCGAATGTCGCAGAACAGAACCGTCACTTCGTGGTACTTGGGCGCCAGAATTCCCCGAGAGCTGTCTATTTCACGGTAGATCCGCTCTGAAATGAACTGCCGCAACCGCTTTCGTACGCTGATTTCCCGGATCTTTGCCCTGAGCTCGATATTGTCGAAGGGTTTTGTGAGGAAGCCGTCGATTCCCTCATTGGTTGCGGCAATCGCCGCTTCCATGGTGGCGTAACCTGTGAGAATAATCCGGGTGATCTCGGGATTAATCCTTCCGATGGCGCAAAGTGTCTCCAAACCATCCATATCCGGCATTTTAAAATCGGAAATCACCATGGCGATCTTTGAAACATGACGCTCTAAAAAGGCGATGGCCGTCCTTCCGTCTCCGGCTGTAAACATCTCGTAGGGCTCTTTCCGAAGAGCGCGGCTTACCGACCTTCGGACACCCTCTTCGTCATCGATAAACAGTAATCCATTCATAATCGCCATATTGCCCGACAATGCCTTAGGATCGTCGCCATAAATAGGTTCTATGTGAACATAGTGAGTTTCTGTTAACCGGATACCGTTTGGGGGGAGTCCGGATATGGACATGTTCGGTATCGGAATCGAGACAGAATGGCCAACTTCGACGTCGATACCGATTCCGAACCCGATACCGATGACTCGGCAACTTTCAACCGTGTCGACAATCCACAAATCGGAATGAAATTCTGACAGTTGTTCTAGCGTGTTCGAGCTGCATCTCCGTAGGTATCAATTTTCATGTCAGAATATCGTCGTGCAGGACACCGGGGAACAAGAACCGGAAGGTTCCGGATATCTATCCGGAACCGTATGATTTCATTTTTATTAACCGCCGGAATAGAGGGCACAGAGGGTGCTTGAATGACATTTACACGGAGATGGCATCTGCGGACATTGCACATATTCCAGTGTGTCCTGCACAGGAATATGTGCAACCTCCGTGATTTCCCGGGTACGGCATGGACTATTTTCAGTTTTAACTATAATGACAGGGGCTGCCCATTGACGCTTTTTGTGCTCTGAGGAGTTTCTCATAGCGATCGACGGCGGCTGTCGCCTCGGCCTCGGTGGAGATCCGCTTGATCATCTCCCGGAACCGGCTGCCGAAGGGCAATCCCTTTGAAAACCATCCCAAACGGCTACGCATCATTCGACAGGCATGGTGCTCTCCTAAATAATCAATGGATGCGGCGAGGTAGCGTCTCATCAGATCCAGGCGCTGATTTGTATCCGTAACCGGCAATGGCTGATTCCGGAGGCGCGCCACAATCAGAGAAAAGATGCCCGGATTTCCGATAGCGGCACGGCCCACCATGACGGCATCGCACCCGGTTTCGGTCATCATGGCCAGGGCATCGTCCGGGAGGACGATGTCCCCGTTACCCACCACCGGGATGCCGACATTCCGTTTGACCGTTCGGATGATCTCCCAGTCGGCCCGCCCACGAAAACCTTGTCTGGCTGTCCTAGGATGAACGGCAACGGCATCGACGCCGCATTGCTCGGCGATTTTGCAGATCCGGACGGCCTCCTGCCCCGAAGGTTCCCAGCCGCTGCGCACCTTGATGGTTATGGGAATGGGCACTACACGACGCACGGCCGTCAAAACGGCCTCGGTTCGTTTGGAATCCCGCATCAGGGCCACCCCGGCACCGGTTTTGACCACCTTGCGAACCGAACAGCCGAAGTTAATGTCCAGGATGTCTGCTCCGGAAGATGCCGCCATGGCTGCGGCTTCGGCCATAACGTCCGGATCGGACCCGAAAATCTGTACCGATAGCGGCTTTTCTTCCGGCAAGCTGTCAAGCATCCGGAGGGTTTTCCGCGACCGGTGCACCAGCCCGTTGGCGCTGATCATTTCCGAGCACACCATACCGGATCCGGCCTCCTTGGCGATGAGACGAAACGGCAAATTCGTAATTCCTGCCAGGGGAGCCAGGATCGTAGGATTCTCAAGACGTATCGGTCCGATGTTCATGAGCAGACAGTATCGGGGACTTGAGCCTTGGCCGGAGCCGGGTTTGCGTAACAGAAGAGACAGCGGTGAAAACAGGGATGCAGATCATAGGAGCCGATATCGCGGGATACCCGGCATCGACAGCCCTGGGACGTCCGTTGTCCTGAATCGCGTCTCATAGACAATTTCCCGCCATGGCAACGCACCAGATGTTCGCTGGGAATGCAGGCGCCCGCCGTGATATCGGTATCGGCGGGAAGCCGGTCCATGACCTCTTTTTCACAGCATGTCGACAGGTGAATGCCGCAATTCGACAGAGTTTGCCCCATCCGAAGCAATAAAGCGACCTTTTCTTCCATTTCGGGCTCGATGAAGGAGAAACGGCTTAGGGCCGACGTCCGTCGACGGATCTTTGGATAGTGGTCCATGAAACTGGTGACACACCGGTGCACCCCCAGTTCCCCCGCGGTCCGGGCAATGATCGGGAAGTCATGCAGATTATGCCGTCTCCGTCCCATGTGGCGATAAAAACATATCGGATCAAATCGCCATTGGATACTTTCTGGACCAAATGCGGCTGTGAGCCTCTTCAACTGTTCCAGCCGTTCAGGAAGGCTCGGCACCTGAGGCTCCAGAATCGGCGACTCCGAATTGATCGTAAAATTAAAATACAAGTGGTACCCCATGTCCTGGAGCCGCTCTCCGTAACCGCCATCGATGAAGGGTCCAAAGTTCTTCGACCAGAATACAACGGTATGGACGCAATCGGGGCCGGCCGGAACGGATGAAACACGCCGGTTGAACGGATTGGTCACGTTGAATGACCCTGCGACCAACCGGTCCATGAACCACGGCATGTAGAAAGCAGGAATATCACTTCGGCGGGATGCGGAAAGGACGATTTTTTCCGCATCGTTCATTTTTTCTTCAAGTCCGTCAGGGAAATGACATTGGCAGAACGGATCGATTCGGGGTTATCGGTTTGGTTATTTTCTTCCGCAGCGATGGTCTCGTCCGGGGGGCATACGACTTCTTCCAATCGAATCCGGTTTCCCCCCATGGTGAACTCCGTCCCGTTAATATAGGCTGTCCGTAGGATCCAGGTCACGGGTTGCAGGGGCACCTGGAGCATGAGAAGTTTTATCTGGTACCAGTCCGGTTTAACATCCGGATGAATTGCTTCGATACGTGCAAATACGACCGGTTTGCCTTCAAAATGAATGAGTACGATATCGTTTTCAGCGGTCATTCGTTGCTCTCGTTTTGAATCAGAGTGTCAAGAATTTTCGGAATATAATCATCGGCCTTTCCGGCAGAAAAGGTGGTTGCCCCTGCCCCCCGGTGCCCGCCGCCCTCGAATCCTGCCAGCAACTGGCCGACGTTAACGTGACACCCCCAGTTGAAAATGCTGTGCCCAAGGTGCACCACGACCTTCCCCTTGTCGTCGTCATGGTGATGGATTTTAACATTGACCACGGATTCGGGGAACAAGGAAAAAACCAGAAAGCGATTGCCGGCAGGCGTTTCATCGAACGTGCGAAAATCGGTAACGGACACGTGGCCCTCCATTTTCGTGTGGGCCAGCAGCAGTTCCCGGTATTCGTCGTTTTCTTCAGTGGTTTCCCGGCATCGCCGCTGAACTTCAGGGTCCGCCATCACCGACGCGATATCCCCGGCACATAACAGGGTGACCAGGTGATTCCAGTAGGCCTCCTCCCTGCCGGGTATTTTCACAGTCATTGAAAGCAGCACATACGGATAGCGCTCCGGGTAATTGACCTCATCGATTGTCAAATCAGCCGCATCAATTTTGTCCGCCGCTTCCACCAGTTCGGAAAAGTCCTTGGTAAATTGTTTGCGATAATGATCATAGACAACCCGTGCCGCTGACGGGGCCATCTCAAAAGCACCTTCAAACGGCGTGTCGATTTCGTTGGTAAAATGATGATCGAACCAAAGGCTGCACCGTTTATCGAAGGGAAGATTCGCCAGCACATCGCCTTCCCCTATTTTTTCGTTGCCTTTCTGGATATCACTGGGCTCCACCCACTTGACCGGTGTTTGAATATCCAGCACATCAAACAGTAAGACCGCACAGACAATGCCGTCAAAGTCGGGTCGTGTGACAATTCTCATATTGAGTTACCCCTGTGGTATCCGATTGCGTCTGCCAATGGAAAGACCATGCAACGGTAAAACCTCGTCGGCCAGCGAGGCGACCCTCTGGTCGGAAACCCACAGGTCGCTTCAGCCCCATCCGGGACCATAAACTGCTCCAATCCCGTGTCGATCAGGATGTGTTTATGGCCGCCACCGAATGATGCCGGCGGATGCATACCGGCCGAATCGGGTTCCGGGGTTGATCTGCCGGGTATCACACCTATTTTCTACCGCGTTCGGACCGGCGTCGTCAACTACAGAAACCATTTCACACCCTGTTCGGTGTCATGAAACAATGAATCTCAATTCACAGCCTGAAATACCCCGTGAAAATGTCCGAAGCGGAGTTTACGGATCTCTTACATAAATCCATATAAGTTTATAAATTACGTATTAAATGTAATTTATGATATCTGAAGTGTCATTTTGAAATTTCATCGATTTTACTTGACATCGAATGCAGGCCCTTGTTAATGAATGAATATTCATTCATAAAATGCCGCGCGATTTCACGCAATTTAACGGTGTCACAAGGAGGGGATCATGAGACGTAAGATCCAGATGGCTGGAGTAATCGGCTCGGGAATCATGGGAGGGGGCATCGCCGCCCTTCTCGCAGCCGCCGGGGTGCGAACGCTCCTGCTGGACATTGTTCCGTTCGATCTGAACCAAGAAGAGAAAAACGATCCTGTTGCACGGAATCGCATCGTCAAGTCCGGCCTGGATGCCGCCCTGTTGTCGCAACCGCCGCTGTTCATGGAATTCAAGGATGCCGAACGGATCACCATCGGGAATCTCGAGGACGACCTGGAAAAGCTGACGGCCTGCGACTGGATCATCGAGGTGATCGTCGAAAACCTGAAGGTCAAGCAGGATCTCCTGAACCGCATCGAATCGGTGCGGCGCCCCGGGACTATCGTTTCTACAAACACCTCGGGAATTCCTCTAAAAGCCATGTCCGAAGGGTTGAGCAGAGATTTCAGGGAACATTTTCTGGGGACCCATTTTTTCAATCCGGTCCGCTACATGAAGCTGCTGGAAATCATACCCGGAGAGGAAACCCTGCCGGAGGTGCTGTCCTTTATGGCGGAGTATGGAGAAAAAAATCTCGGCAAGGGGATCGTCTGGGCCAAAGACACCCCAAACTTTGTCGGAAACCGGATCGGCGTGCACGGCATCGTCAAGGCCATGCAGCTGATGCTCGAAGACGGCCTTACCATCCCGGAGGTCGATGCGCTGTTCGGACCAGCCATAGGGCGCCCCAAAACCGCCATGTTCAAAACATCGGACCTCGTCGGACTCGACACCATGGCCCATGTGGCCAAAAACACCTACGATCTGGTCCCGGATGACGAACAGCGGGACAGCTTCGTCATACCCGGGTTTGTCGAAAAGATGATCGAACAGAAACTGCTCGGCAATAAAACAAAAGCCGGATTCTATAAAAAGGATCTGACTCCCGAATGGGAGATCATCCGGAAGGTGATCGATCCGCAAACCCTGGAGTACCAGGAATTCGCGTGGCCGACGTTTCCGTGCCTCGAAACCGCCAAAAAGGCAAAAACATTGGCGGATAAAATTCGGGCCGTTGTGTACGGTGACGACCAGGGGTCCAAATTCGCCTGGAAGGTCATTGCCAACGGTCTTATCTACGCCGCCAACAGGATTCCGGAGATATCCGACACCGTGGTCGAGATCGATAATGCCATGAAGTGGGGATACAATTTCGAGATGGGCCCCTTTGAAACCTGGGATGCCATCGGAGTGGCCGAATCCGTCGAGAAAATGGACGCCGAAGGATATCCGGTCCCGGACACTGTCCGGGAGATGCTCGCCGCCGGAAACACAAGCTTTTATAAGTCCGAAAACGGCCAATTATTCTATTTCGACGTTGCCGGCAAGGCCTACACGCCGATAACCGTCTCCCCGAATATTATCTCTTTGAAATCGTTGAAGAGCACCGGAAAGGTCGTTAAATCCAACAGCTCCGCCTCCCTGATCGATCTGGGCGACGATGTGTTTTGCTGTGAGTTCCATACCCGATTGAACGCCATCAACGGCGAAATTGTCGATTTCATGACCGAGATCGCCGACTTTGTTGAAGAAAACGGCGCGGGGATGGTCATCGGCAACCAGGCCGGCGGTATGCCTGGAGCCTTTTCCGCCGGGGGGGATCTCCATTTCATGGGCGAACTGGCCAAGGCCGGCAAATATTCGGAGATTGACGCCTTTGTCGAAAAGGCACAAAACAGCATGCAGCGCGCCCGATATGCCCCCTTCCCCATCGTGGCGGCACCCTATGGAATGACCCTCGGCGGGGGCTGCGAGGTCTGTCTTGGAACAGCGGATAAAATCGTGGCCCACGCGGATCTCTACATGGGACTGGTCGAAATCGGCGTCGGCCTGCTTCCGGCAGGCGGCGGCTGTCTAAATCTCTGGAAGAAGTTTATCAGCAATGTTCCGGATGCCGTGACCGACACCGATCTCACAAAATTCTTTATTCCGGTGTTCATGAACATCGCCATGGCCAAGTTTTCCAACTCGGCAGCCGATGCCCGTGCCAACGGATTCCTCGGGCCCAAGGATCGGATCGTCATGAACCGGGATTATCTGATCGGCGAAGCCAAAAAGGAAGTGCTGAAACTGGTCGACGAAGGATACGCCCCGCCGGTCAAGCGCAACGTCAAGGTTGTCGGTGAAACCGCCCAGGGCATGATCAACAGCGAGATCAACAACATGCGCGAAGGCAAGTTTATCTCGGAATACGACGCATTTCTAGCCCGGCGGATCGCCTTTGTAATCAGCGGCGGGGATGTCCGGGCCAACAGCGAGATCCCTGAAGAGGTCATTCTCAAACTGGAGCGGGAGGCCTTCGTGGACTTCTGGAAGGAAGAGAAAACCCTCGCCCGGGTGGCGCATATGCTCAAGACGGGGAAACCGCTAAGGAATTAAGGTTCGCCGGTTTGCCCGTGGGAACGTTTGCCGGTTTCCCGGTTTGAATTCGGAGTAGAGCTTTTCGGTGTTTCGATAAAACGCGGAATAAATGATTTTGATCTATATGAAATAGAAAGCGTGGATGAGATCTTTCTGAGCAAATATTCTTTCAATTCATAAAATTTCGAAACGAAATTTTATAAGGAGATGAGTCATGAGAGATGCCTATATCGTCACGTCGGTGAGAACCCCCGGCTGCAAGCGGAACAAGGGTGCCTTCAAGGACACGCGGCCCGAGGATCTTCTTTCTTTCATCCTGGGCGCGGCGGTTGATCGGACCCCGAACCTCGAGAAAGGGGCCGTGGAAGACATCATGGTCGGATGCGCCTTTCCGGAAGCCGAGCAGGGGCTGAACATCGGCCGGATCGCCTCCCAGATCGCGGGCTTTCCGATCGGCACCTCCGGGGCCACCATAAACCGGTTCTGCTCATCCGGGTTGGAAGCCATTGCCCAGTCGGCGCTGCGGGTGATGGCCGGTTGGGCCGGCGTGGCCATCGGCGGGGGTGTCGAGTCGATGACCTACGTGCCCATGGGCGGGCATATGCCGAGGCCTCATCCGGAGTGGACCCAATTGCATGCGGATATGTATACCTCCATGGGGATTACTGCGGAGATCGTGGCCGAGCGCTACAATGTGTCCCGGGAAGAGCAGGACGAGTTCGCCTGCAACTCCCAGATGAAGGCGGCCGAGGCGAAATCAAAGGGGCTCTTTACCGAACTGGTGCCGACACCCGCCACCCGTTTCACCCAAACCCCGGACGGTACCTTTCAACGGGAAACGGTCATCCAGGATGTTGACGACGGCATCCGGGAATCGACCACCGTGGAAGCCCTTGCCGGCCTGAATCCGGTATTCAAGGCCAACGGTACCGTGACCGCCGGTAATTCTTCCCAAACCACAGACGGCGCGGCGGCGACGGTCATCATGAGTGAAGACAAGGTCCAGGAGCTGGGTGTGACGCCCATCGCCAAATTCAAATGCTACACCACCATCGGGGTCCACCCGGATGAAATGGGTGTCGGCCCACGGTTTGCCATCCCCAAACTGTTGAAACTGGCCGGCATGGATCTGGCGAATATCGGCCTGTTCGAGATCAACGAGGCATTTGCGGCTCAGGCCCTGTACAGCGTCCGCGAGCTGGGCATCGACATGGACAAGGTGAACATCCACGGCGGCGCCATCGCCCTGGGACATCCCCTGGGCTGCACCGGCGCCAAACTCTGCGCCACCCTGCTGGCCAACATGCAGGCCACCGGGGCTAAATACGGCGTGGAGTCCATGTGCATCGGAGGCGGCATGGGCGCTGCGGCGCTGTTTGAACTCTGCGGGTAATTGTTGCCTTGCAAAAATTACGAAGCGGGCCGCCCTTTCGGGCGGCCCTTTTTATTTCAATAGCAGTATATGCTTTCTAAAGGGGGATTGTAGAGATAACCTCCTATGAGCAAATCCGCGATTAAGGGTCCAAGGATTCGAGGGATCGAGTGAAATACTAAAAGCGGATTGGGTATTTATGAAAATGCCGCCGCGTATAAACCGGGTAACGGGCAAACTGGCAGACCGGCAAACCCCAGCTACTTTTCGGCGTTGACGTTCACCACTCCGGCTTCGCCGTTCACATTCTCCGGCGGCCGGGACCAGTATAGGTCTCCGGTGGGTTGGCCGGCGGCGATCATCTCCGATTTGCTCACCCAGCCGCCACCCAGGGCCTTGTAGAGGTTGACGTACGCACTCAGATACTGCCGCATCAGATCGGACAGCTCCAGTTCCGCGTTGAACAGCTGTCGCTCGGTTTCGAGGACCTCGAGATAACTGGTCACACCCTGGTCATAGCGTTTCTTCGACAGCGCCCTGGCATTGGCAGCGGCATTTCGCTGGTTGGTCACCGCTGCGATCTGATTTCTGTAAGTTTCGATTTCCACCAGGGCGTCTTCCACCTCCCGGAACGCGGTCAACACCGTATTTTCATAGCGGAACAGGGCCTGCTGGGTCTTTTCCTTCTCGATGTCGACCCGCCTGGCATTCTGGCCGAAATTGAACACGGGTCCCAGCATTGTCCCCTGGACCCGCCATACGCCGCCTTCGGTGGAGATCCCCGCCAACTCGTTGCTGGCGGCCCCGAGCAGGCCGGTCAGGGTGAAGGACGGAATCCGCATGGCCACCGCAATGCCGATCTCCTCGGTCTGGGCCTTGAGCAGATACTCCGCCTGGGCGATGTCCGGCCGCCGTTCCAGGAGACTGGACGGCAGGCCTGTGGGAATCGCCGGTGGGGCCGTCTGGGCGGTCAGCTCCTTGCCGATTTGAACCGCCGCCGGGAGCTCCCCGATCAGAATACTCAGTCCATTTTCGGTCAGGGCGATGGATCGCTCGTAACGCGGAATCGACGCGGCCGCTATTTCTTTCTGGATCTGGGCCTGGTTGACATCGATTTCCGGGATGATGCCCTTGTCGAAGCGCTGCTGGATGATGTCCAGGCTCCCTTGTCGGGATTCGAGGGTCTTTTGGGAGACGGCCAGGCGTTGGTGAAAATCGAGCAACTGGTAGTAGGCGCCGACAACATCGGCGATCAGACTGATCTGTACGGCTCTCAGACCGTATTCGCTGGCCAGCAATTCGGCCCGGGCGGCCTCGGTGGCCCGCCAGAACTTGCCCCAGAAATCGATTTCGTAGCTTAGCGGCAATGCGATATAGGCCGTGTTCTGGGTATCCTCGGTTTTGTTATTGGTCGCTGTGATGATATTCCCGGTGCTGGCCCCGGCGGCCACGTCCAGCGAGGGATACCGGTCGGCCCGGGTGAAACCGAGTGTGGCGCGGGCCTGTAGCACGCGGCTGGCCGCGATTTTCAGATCCCGGTTGTTGTCCAGTGCGGTGGTGACCAGCTCGTAGACGACGGGGTCGTCGAACTGCTCCCACCATTTCAGGTTGACCGTCTGGTCCACCGGTTCGGGATCCAGCCGGTAGCTTTCCGGGGTCTCGACTTCCGGTTTTTGATAATCCGGGCCGACAGCGCACCCGGCCAGCAACATCAACCATCCCGCTATCAGGCATCTAGTGGTTTTAATCACTCGGAACAAGTTCATCGCCTTTTTCTATTTGGTTGTTTTGACGATCCCGTTTCTTTTCGTAGCCGAAAATTTTCCCGATCATGACAAACAACATGGGGTAGAAGAAAACACCCAGCAGGGTGGCCAAAGTCATGCCCCCCAGCAGGGCCATTCCCATGACTTTTCGGGCTTCCGATCCGGTGCCCGTGGCGAAAACAAGGGGCAGCACGCCCAGGATGAACGAAAAGGCGGTCATCAATATGGGACGGAAGCGGGAACGGGCCGCTTCGATAGCCGCGTCGAAAAGGGTCATGCCCTCGTTGAACCGGATGTTGGCAAACTCCACGATCAAGATGGCATTTTTCGCCGCCATGCCGATGAGCATCACCAGGGAGATCTGGGCAAAGACGTTGTTTTCGTAGCTCAGGTCGAACTGCCGCATTACCAGCACCGCCGCCATGGCGCCCAGCAGCGCAAAGGGGGTTCCCAGCAGGATGCTGGCCGGAAGGGACCAGCTTTCATACTGGGCGGCCAGAATCAGAAAAACAAACGCCAGAGAGAAGGCAAATACAATGACCACGGAACCGGACGCCTGCTTCTCCTGGTAGGACATGTTGCTCCATGAATAGGTCATTTCCGGGGGAAGGGTTTCGGCGGCAACGGCTTCCAGCGCGGCCGTGGCCTGGGCCGATGTGTAGCCCCGGGCCGGGCCTCCCGAGAGCTCCACGGCCCGGAACAGATTGAAGCGGTTGGTGAAATCCGGTCCCGCCACATCGTGGATATCCACTAAGGCCGCCAGGGGAACACTCACGCCCTGGCTGTTCTTGATAAAAAACAGGTTGACCTGCTCCTGGTTCTGTCGAAATTCGGGTTCGGCCTGGATGTAGGCCTTGTACAGCCGGCCGAACCGGTTGAAGTCGTTCACGTAGCTCCCGCCCAGGAAAGCGCCCACGGAGGTGTAGATGTCATTGAGCTTTATGCCGGCCTTGAGGATCTTGTCCCGGTTGATGTCGATAAATTTCTGGGGGACACTGGCGCTGAAGCTGGTAAACACCGATCCAATCTCCGGCCGTTTCATTGCGGCCTGAATAAAGCGGCCGGCCTGCTGGGCCAGATAGGCCGGCGGATTGCCGGCAGTATCCTGGAGCATCAGGCTAAATCCCGAAGCGCTGCCCAGGCCGGGAATGGCGGGCGGACCGAAGGCAAACACCCGGGCCTCGTTAATGCTGGACATGAACTCGATGTTGAGATCCCGGACCAGGTCCAGGGCCGTTTTTTCCCTCAGGCTCCAGTCCACCAGGGAAACAAAGAGAATTCCGGTGTTGGAGGCATTGGCGCTGGTGAGCATGTTGAAACCGGCCGCGGTGGTGACGAATTCGACCTCCGGGTGTTTTTCGACGATCTGCTCCAGCGTTTTGGCCACCGCATCCGTGCGCTGCAGGGAGGCCGCATCCGGCAACTGGAAATGGACGAACAGGTAGCCCATGTCCTCTTCCGGCATGAACCCGCCCGGCAGCACCTTACCCACAAGACCGGTTGCCCCCAGAATGACGCCGATGAACACCATCCCCAGGACGATTTTACGGGTCACCACCCGGGCGAAGGTCATGTAGCCGTCGGTGGACCGGTCGAACACCTTGTTGAAGAGCTTGAAAAATGCGCCCAGCGGACCCCGGTAGGGTTTGGGCTTTTTCAACAGCAGGGCGCACAGGGCCGGGCTAAGGGTCAGGGCGTTGACCGAGGAAAAGGCAACGGACACCGCAATCGTTATGGCAAACTGCTGGTAGAGGCGGCCGGTGATGCCGGCCATGCCGGCCACGGGAACGAACACGGCGATGAGCACCAGGGTGGTGGCGATGACCGGTCCGGTCACCTCCTTCATGGCCTGGATGGTGGCCTCTTTGGAATTCATCCCCTTGTCGATGTTGACCTGCACGGCCTCCACCACCACGATGGCGTCGTCCACGACGATGCCGATGGCCAGCACCAGGCCCAGCAGGGACAAAACGTTGATGATGAACCCCAGCAGGGGAAAGAGCATGAACGAGCCGACCAGTGAGACCGGGATAGCGATTGTGGGAATCAGGGTGGCGCGCCAGTCCTGAATGAAAATAAACACCACGAAGATCACCAGGGCCAGGGCGATGAACAGGGTCTCGACGATCTCCTTGATGCCGGCCGTGATCGGCTTGGAGGTGTCCAGGGATATGTCGTAGCGCATGCCGCTGGGGAAGGCTTTGGAAAGCTCCTCCATCGTCGCGATGGATTGTTCAACCAGCTCGACAGCGTTGGAACCGGGGGACTGGTAGAGGCCGATGATGGCCGCTTTCCGGTTGTTCAGCCGGGTAAACCCGTTGTATGTTTCCACGCCCAGTTCCACCTTGGCGATGTGCTTGATCTTCACCTGTGCCCCGCCTTCGGTGGTGCGCACCACAATTTCGCCAAACTCCTTTTCCTCCTGCAGCCGCTCGGGCAGGCGCACCGTGTAGGTGAACTCGGTGCCCGGCGGCGACGGTTCGGCGCCGAACTTGCCTCCGGGAACGATCACGCTCTGGGCCCGTATGGCATCGACGATTTCGGGTACGGTAATCCCCAGCCGGGCCAGGCGGTCGGGCTTGATCCAGATCCGCATGGAATAGTCGCTGGCCAGTATAACGCTCACCCGCCCGATGCCCCGGATACGCGCCAGCACGTCCTTGATGTTGATCAGGGCATAGTTGCCCAGAAAATCCTGGCTGTAACGGTCGTCCTCGGCGGTCAGGGTGATGATCGTAAGGATGTTGGGCAGGGATTTTTCCGTGGTGACCCCCAGGCGCTTGACCTCTTCGGGCAGCTTGGCCGTGGCGGCAGCCACCCGGTTCTGGGTAAAGACCGTGTTCATGTCCGGGTCGGTGCCCACCTCGAAGGAGACCTGGACGAGCATGGTGCCGTCGTTGGCGTTGGTGGACTTCATGTAGAGCATGTTTTCCACGCCGTTGATCTGTTGCTCAAGCGGCGTGGCCACCGACTGCTCTACGCTGACCGCGTTGGCGCCGGTATAGGTGGCGCGCACTTCCACCACGGGGGGAGTGATGTTGGGATACTGCTCCATGGGAAGCGAAAGGAGAGAAACGGTTCCCACGATAACGGTGACAATGGCGATGACCATGGCGACCACCGGCCGCCTGACAAAAAATGAGCCCATGGATGCCTATGACGTTTCTGTTTCCGAGGTTGGGGGAGTTACGGCTTTGGGGGTGACCACCGCACCGTCGGCGACTTTCTGGAGGCCTTCAAAGACGATCCGTTCGCCCGCCTTGAGACCCTCGCGAATCAGAAATCTGTTCCCGATCTGAGGCCCACGATCGATCCTGCGCTCCTCCACCTTGTTGTCGTTGCCGACCACAAAGACCCGCTGAATGCCCTGCAGGTCTGACACGCAGCGCTGGGGCACCAGGATGCCGCTTTCAATGGTCTCCGAGTAGGTCGTTATCCTGGCGAACTGGCCCGGGCGGAGGAGTTCCTCCGGGTTCGGAAATGATACCTGAATCAGTATCGAACCGGTGGTGGGATCGATACCCCGGTCGATAAAATCGAATGTTCCTGTTTCCGGATAGAGCGATCCGTCGGACAAATACATTTTAAGGGTCGACGGTTTCGCCTTTTGGGGGTCCACTTCCCCTTGTTTCTCTTTTTCGAGTTCCTGTATGTACCGGGCCACCTGCAAAAACTGGTTTTCCGTGAGGTAAAATTGAACCCGAACCGTTTCGATGTTCGACACCGTGTTCAGGATGACCGGGTTGGGGGAACGCCCAACGAAGTCCCCTACCTTGGCATGGGTCTTACCGATAATGCCGTTGATCGGGGCCTTTACGCGGGTGTAGCTCAGATTGATTTTGGAGGCCCGGAGGTTGGCTTCGGCCGCCTGCACAGACGCCTCGGCGGCTTCAAATTCTGCCACGGCGCTGTCCAGATCACTCTCGCTGACCGCCCTGGCTTTCGCCAGGGGCCGGATCCGGTTCAGATCACTGGTGGCCTTGGCCAGCATGGTCTTGGCCTCGGCCACTCGGCTCATAAAGGCCGCCACGTCGGCTTCATAGGGCTGGCTCTCGATGGTATAGAGCAGTTGACCGGCCTCGACGTCCCCGCCTTCCTCGAAATGAATCCCTTCCAGAAATCCTTCAACCCGGGCCCGGATCGCAATGTCCTGGGCCCCCAAAATTTCGCCCACAAATTCAATGGGGACAAGAACTTCCTGGGCCTCAATGGTGACGACGCTGACTTCCGGAGGCGGCGGCCCCTGGGCCTGTTCTGCCTTTTTGCCGCAGCCGATCAGCAGGGCAACCATCCCCAGTAAACAACCTATCTTGAACAGATTCGTTCCGTGCATGAGAGCCTTTTTGCTTTTGGGTTGGTGGGTAATGATGCAATTGAACGGGGCTTTTTCAGTAGCGCCCCATTGGATAGCATCACCCTTTACGAAGGGTCAAGGTGTAAGTTGATAGGGCAGATACAGGATGCAGAGGAAGGACGGATACAAGATCCAAGATGCAGGATGCAGGGAAAGGACGGATGCAGGATGCAGGACGCAAGTCCCAAGATACAGGACACAACAACGATGTTTGTGTTGGAATTTAAGTCACTTGTGTTCTATGGCGTGGTGTATCATCCTGATGGCCTATAGGCAGCTAAATCTTCACGAACAGATTCATGCTTAGTTTCAATCGCAGTTATGAGTTTGTTGATAGCTTTGCTCAAAGATTCAATCCGGCTATGCAGGTCATGATATAGATCGCCATCGGAGAGCGATTTCGTCTCCCATAAAGTCTCAAGGTGGTCTTTGGTCTCGTCACAAGATGCATGGGCATATACAAGGAAACGGATAAAGTCATGCTTGTATCGCCTCCGTCCATATCCCTCCACGATGTTTGATTTAACCGATTTGCAGGATCGCCGTATCTGAGAACCCACTTCGTACATTTCAAACTTGGGAAGTTTGGATAGTGTCATCGTATGGATTTCAATGACAAGGTCCCTTGCCATTTTCCATACTTCCAGTTTCTTATAACTCAATTGGTAATCCCTCTTTTTGAATATTTATCCCATCAACCATTTATCTGCCGTATTTTCCGAAAATCGCGTTCATAATTCCTGAATTGTTCGTCCTGTATCTTGGATCTTGAATCCTGCATCTTGAATCCTGCATCTTGAATCCTGTATCTTGGATCTTGAATCCTGTATCTTGGATCTTGAATCTTGTATCTTGTATCTGTTGTAAACCTGCATCCTGGATCTTGCATCCTGTATCTGTAGTAATTTGTATCTTGCATCCTGAATCCTGAGTCTTGCATCCTGCATCTTGAATCCTGCATCTTGAATCCTGTATCATGAATCCTGAAACTTGCATCATTCATACCTTTTGAAAACAACCAATTCCAAAAACCGCCTGGCCGATATCGGCTCAAAGCCCTTTTCTGCATTGGCCGCTCCGATCTCAAAGGCGATCCTCCACTGGCGCATCAAGTCCCGCCAGGCCCGGAACAGGCGGTTCTTCGGATCATAGACGTGGGTGGCTTCGGAGGTCACCCCGTTGAGTTCCAGCACCGTAATGTGTTTCCCCTGCTGGAAATCGTCTACAGAAGGCACGCGCACATCGTAGCGGCCGAAGTAGAAGCCAGCGAAATGTCGGCTGATCGCATCGAAGGCGGCCGTCATCTCCGGCGTGATCAGCGCGCTGCCGTCGAGAAACAGCGCTCCCCGGGCGTGGGTTCCTACTTCCACGAGTTCGATGGTCTCTCCAGCCGCCGGCACATCAAACAGGCGGCCCCGGTGTACCCGGAAGTGCAACGGTGCCAGGCAAACGGCCCGGTCATCCAGCAGGATAAGCTCCTCCAGGGTGTGCTCCCCGTCGCCGGTCAGAAACAGGCGCCGTTTATCGGTAATCGAAAAGATAGCCCCGTTTTGGTGTCCCGGATAACGATAGTAAAACACGCCAAACTCCATCCCCTCGATGTATTCCTGAACGATGATGTCGTCTTCGGTTGCTTCCAGATAGCGGTGGACCTGTTCTGTGTCTCTGGCAACCGTGACGCCCTGCCCGCGTTCCCCCGCGTCGGGTTTGAGAATGATTGGATATTCGAGACGGCCCGCCTCCATAAAGGCACAAACCCTCTCCAGCTGACGGTCTTGCGGCGTGTCACGCTGTATTCGGATATAGGACGCCACGCGGCCGGAAGCAACAAGGTGATTGAGGATATCCGACTTGGATTCGCCAATAATGCCACCGGCAGGAATGCCCGGATTGGCTGCCGTGAAGAGGGTGAAGTTACGATGTCGGAGCCCTAAAAAGAGGATATACACCACCACCGGAACGTAAAACACCTTCACCGGCCAGAATTCCCAGCGCGTGCGGCGCCGGATCTTCGCCAGCAGCAGGCGGCGGCCTCGGAAACTGGACAACGGCACCAGAACCCGCACCCCCAGCCACAAGAAGCCGACAGTGGCCATAGCGACCCAAATCGCATACTGCTCGAAAATTGGGTAGTACGTTAGAAGTCGACTCCCCACAACGGTTGACAGTCCAACAAGAGCCGGTGTCCACAGCAGGGCGGCAAACCCGAAGTAAACCATAAAGGTCCCAAGGCTGCTTCCGAGCATCCCGGCGCTAAAATATGTCGGCAACCGGCTGCCTGGCAGAAATCGACTGATCAAAATGATCGCCGGTCCACGGACACGGAACCATTCGGCCGATCGCTCGATGTCCTCCTCCGTCAACAGCCACTTGAGTGGGGCCTTTCCAAGGGCCGGGCGGCCGATGAACCTGCCGGCCAGAAACAGCAGGACATCCCCGACCACGATTCCCATAAACGCGGCGGCCGCGGCCGGGAAAAATCCGATGATGCCCCGTGCCGCCATCATTCCCGCACCGATGCAGGCCAGGTCTTCGCTGATCAGCGTGGACAGCGCAATGAGCACCATGTAAAGGATCAGCAGCGGGCCATGGGCAGGCGTCAGCATAACCGTCGGCATCACATCAGCCGCCGCCTGGATACGCTGTGGATCGGCGTCCGTACGGGTGGTGCCTCTTCCGGCGTTCACCCGAGTGATAAATTCGGATACTTCCACTGTGGCCAGATCCGGCTGTTCGAACATCAGCAGGTGTCCGCCGTCGAAAAGAAGGAGCTCACTTTGTGGAACCAGCCGATAATGCTCCTTGGCGGCCACCGCCGGCACCAGGGTATCGGAAGCCCCGTGCCATATCAGTGTCGGCTGTTCCACCTGCCGCAGCAGTCTGCGCAACGGACGCTGGTCGGTTTCGTAAAAATTACGCGCATAATTCATGTTGAGGGGAAATCGATCGAGCCATCCGAAGTGCGGGACGCCTTCCTGAAGAAGCCACAAGGTGGCCAACTGGGTGCCGTGGAGCGCCCTGTTTAAGTGGTAATCACCGAGCAACTCCAGTTCCTGCACGCCGATGGATGAAAACAGCGCCACGGAAAGCACCCGCTCCGGTGCCTCGGCCGCGAGGTGAATCGCGACGCCGCCACCCATGCTGTACGCCACCAGGTGTGCCTGAGCGATCCCGAGCTTGTCCATGAACAGGAGGAGATAATCGGCGTGGGCCTCTATGCTGTATTCCGGAATATCCTGGGTAGACGTACCGAATCCCGGAAGGTCCGGCGCCAGAATCCGCCAGGTCGCCGGCAGGCTTTTCATCAGTTCGGGAAACACGTGGCTGGCGGCCATGGGACTGCCGTGGATCAGCAGCACCACTGGCGACTCATCCGGGTCTTGCGGCCTGGTTTCCAGGTATCGGATGGTGACGGGGTTCGATGCCGGTCGACTGTCATCGGAAGTGGAAATGGTGATCGAATATTGGGAAGGTGTGGGAGGCGGCGGGTCCGACAAAGACATCCGGTACAGGTGAGAAGCGAGCAAAAGAAGGCAATACCCAACAAGCAGCCAGAATAACGGTCTCCGGTACAGTGATGGTCGCTGAGACTGTCCTCGGTTATCATTAGAAGCTCTATGCTGTCGTTGTACCTCAAACATTCAGTAAGCGATTCGGATGTAGTAACAAGGCTTAGGATTTGGAGATCGGCCATTCTGACACCCCCTGTGCAACCGGGTAGATGGGTAACACATTAAACCGGGCACATGGGTAACACTTTTGATTCTGTTTAAAATGTTTGGGGGACAACGTCCGAGGATCGCAGTCCCCTTGAATCGGTGTCGTGAAGGTC
>Ga0209786_1000029_pt1 | contig 64535 bp, 50 predicted proteins | sample WorMetilvaeELBA2_FD_187405 | JGI IMG/M metagenome (GOLD analysis project Ga0209786, IMG submission 187405) | Marine gutless worms symbiont microbial communities from Max Planck institute for Marine Microbiology, Germany - Olavius ilvae ELBA.2... ...
GTGATATAAAATGCTGTCATAGTAGGCCTCCTCTGTGTTTTTGAGACCATTATACCGTAGACCTGTGACAGATAAGGTCACAGCTGAATCAATTATTTTTATCACTTGGGCTTTCTATATAACCATATATCCTCTTTCCCATTGTCGGATTCTCCGAACTGCTTCTTGACGACATCCCGAAGGACAGTCCCCTGCGCGCGAGTCTCGATGAAATCTGGGCCGCATGCCAACGGGCACGGGATCTGGTCCAGCAAATTCTGACGTTCAGTCGCCAATCCAACATGAAAATTCAACCGCTGCAGGTGCATCTGATTATCAAAGAGGTGGCCAAGCTGCTCCGGTCCACGCTGCCTGCCACGATCGAAATACAACAGGACATTGATCCGAAGAGCGGCATGATCCTGGCCGATCCGACCCAGATCCATCAGGTGCTCATGAATCTGATCACCAACGCATTCCATGCCATGGAGGACACCGGCGGCACACTCCGCATTACGGTGAAACCGGTTCATCTGAATCAATCCGAATTAATGGATTCGGAAATGATACCGGGAAATTACGTATGTCTTAGCGTAAAAGACACCGGCCATGGGATGAAATCGAACCTGTTGGGGAAAATTTTCGATCCGTATTTTACGACCAAGGAAAAGGGCAAGGGGAGTGGTCTGGGCCTCTCGGTGGCCCACGGCATCGTCAAAAGCTGCGGCGGCGCCATCACCGTCACCAGCGCACCGGGAAGCGGATCCACATTCAAGGTTTTGATACCGGAGATTCAAACCGCCGGCGCGGTCGAGAAAAAGACCGAAATCGCTGCACTGCCACTGGGATCGGAGGCGATCCTTATCGTCGATGACGAGGAGCCTATCGTCAAGATGGAAAAGGCGATTCTCGCGCGTTTGGGATACCGGATCACCACGCGGACTAGCAGCTTGGAAGCATTGGAAGCGTTTCGAGCGGCGCCTCACGCGTATGATCTCGTGCTTACGGACATGACCATGCCGAAGATGACCGGCCTACAGCTTGCCCGGGCCTTGAAGGAGATGCGTTCGGATATCAAAATCATCATTTCCACGGGATTCAGCGAGCAGATTAACGAGCCTATAGCGAAACGTTCCGGGATCGAAAGTCTGATCTTCAAGCCGATCATCCGGGAACAGCTCGCCCGGGTGGTCCGCCGCGTTTTGGATCAGGATGCCGTAACTATCGGGGAGCCGGGCACGGCCGGTTCGGATACGCCGTCTTCAACGGAAGCGGAACCTTCGTAAAAGGAATCGGAACGGAATTCTGACAATTGCTGTAGCACTGCAAAAATCTGCGGAAACGCTGAAATTCTTCTCAAGTTTACCCGCCGTTCTCCCGATAACGGATTCAACACCATCCATACCACGAGTGTCTCATCGAACCGGGTCGGTCTAGTTCGTCCCCGACTTTCGACAATTCCGAAACCGCCGGGCGGACGTCGGCAGGTCGGTCATACAGAGGGAAAGGAGCCCATAATGGGAAATCCGAGGGAACGGAGAACCTGTGTCAGATTTGAAGTGCCCGATGCAATGGCCCAATTCCGGCGAAAAGGGTTCCTCGATTGGAGGGCTTCGTTTTCGGAAGAACTGCCTGTTGTCAATATCAGTAAGGGCGGCCTGGCATTTGTCTGTCCGTCCAAAATGCGCAAAGGGAAGAAAATGCTGGTCCGCCTGATAGTTCCCCAGGAAACCTCGGTGGACATTCTCGGAGAGGTTCGCTGGCAATCCCAGTCAGAATTTTTTCCACGGTACCTGACCGGTATCCAGTTCGCCCCCTATGGTAAGAAGCGCGGTGGGAACGCTGTTGACGTCTTAACGTTCCTCGAAAAACTGGAAGACCGGTACTACAATCAACCCTTTGGGATTCCCGTTGCGCCGTTATTTGCCGAAACGAAGCCGGCTTCCGCACCGGATCTCAACAGCATCTTTTAGATCCCGACAAGACCCCCTGAGTCGATGGCCGTGCCGGGCCGGAACGGGTCCTACTCGGCTGCGAATTTTCTTTCGTAGCTCTCCAGAAAGCGTTGCAGCTTCAATCGCTGAACTTTGGACACACCGATAAAACGTCCTCTGACGCGCCGGTAAGGTCGTTTGTCTTCCGGGCCGGAGCGGGTTATGGAATCCGATTTCCGCTCAACGGTGATGTTTCCCAAGTGGAACCCGTCGCTGGCCGTGATGTCGAGATCGAAGGTATTATCGGTGATTTCGCTCTCTCCCGAGTACTTGATGCAGATGCCCCCGATACTAATGTTTTCAACAACGGCTTCATCCGGTTGGGGGGCCTTAGTAAAAGTCGGTGTTACTTCCTCGACGATAAACCGCTGAAACTTCCGGCGCTCTTTTCCGAAGAGCCTGGATATCAGTTTTTTCATGGGTCGACTCGGTTCTGCACCCGCAGAAAGCGGATGTCTATTCGTCCAGTGGACAGGACCCCTCGATGTCGTCATCCTTCAGGTAGTCAAAAATTCTACCGGTAAAGCCGCATCGATCCGCAGACCTTGTCCGATCCACCAGATAGGTTCGGCATCTGTCAAAACCGTCGATCCGAAGACGGAACAGGAGGAGTCTGCGGAGTTGAAGATCCTGCCGTTGTTTTGGTGGCACCAATAGGAGCAGCTTGTCCAGGTCATCCCGCTCCGGTCCCGATACGTCCTCGATGGAGTATACTGTTTCAGCCATGGCCGTTTTTTCTGCTCCGCCTGCATCTGCCGGCATGACGCCGAACGCTCGGATTTTCCTGTGCGTGTTTCTGGGAATTTAGGCGGAATCGTGTTCGCAGATATGCACCATCTGCCTGTGACTGTCAAGCGACCGATCTTTGGCGCCGTCGTGGCCGCCGGCGGAAGATTCTGTTCCTTCGTTGATGGGAGCGGGTTTGCGCTGTACACGGCAACAACACCTGTGGTATGATCGGCACCATTGTAAGTTGCTGTGAATTCATGTATTTCTTTTCACGCTGACATTTTTTGGGGTGCCGGACCGGGTGCCCTCGCTGAAATGGTCTGAACCGGTATTCCGGATCGCTGACCGAGGCTACTGTTCCGATCAGCGGTTCGCCGAACAGGGTGGGGAACCTATGGATCAGCATGATCCTACAATTCTCGTAACCGGCGTTGCCGGGTTTATCGGGTACCATGTGGCGGAACGACTTCTGAAGGACGGCCGACGGGTCGTCGGCATCGACAACGTCAATCCCTATTACGACACCCGGCTGAAAGAAGCACGTCTGGAGCGGCTGGCGAAGGGCCCTGAATTTACGTTTCATAAAATCGATCTTTCCGATCGACAGGGGGTCCACCGGGTATATGAAGATCATTCTATTGACCGGGTTGTCCACCTGGCGGCCCAGGCGGGCGTCCGTCATTCCCTCAAGAACCCCTATGCCTATGCGGAAAGCAATCTGACCGGCTTTCTCAATGTCCTGGAAGGCTGCCGGCACCACAGCGTGGAGCATCTGGTGTTCGCCTCCTCCAGTTCGGTATACGGTGCCAATACCCGCATGCCGTTTTCCGTGCACCACAATGTGGATCACCCGGTGTCCCTTTACGCCGCGTCCAAAAAGGCAAACGAGCTGATGGCACACAGCTACGCGCACCTGTATGGCATGTCGTGCACCGGATTGCGATTTTTTACGGTGTACGGGCCATGGGGGCGACCGGACATGGCGTTGTTTCTGTTTACACGCGCCATCATGGAGGGACAACCGATACAGGTTTTCAATGAAGGGAACATGTTGCGGGATTTCACGTACATTGACGATATCGTCGAAGGCGTTGTGCGGACCATGGATCGGAAAGCGACAGCGAATCCGGCCTGGAGCGGGGAGACGCCGGATCCGGGGACATCCTACAGCAACTACCGGATCTACAACATCGGAAACAATCATCCGGTGAGCCTGATGCATTTTATTGAGACGTTGGAGGACGTCCTTGGCATGAAGGCCCAAAAGGAGTTTTTGCCATTACAGGCTGGTGATGTCGTGGCCACCTATGCCGATATCGACGATTTGGTCCGCGATGTCGGTTTCCGACCGAGGACGCCCTTGCGGACAGGTATTGAGCGGTTTGTCGACTGGTTCAAGGACTATTACGGATACAACGTTTGAAAGGGTGCATGGATGAGACTGACGATTGTGGGAACAGGGTACGTGGGATTGGTAACCGGAACCGGATTTGCCAATCTGGGCAATGATGTGATTTGTCTGGATATCGACGAAGCCAAGGTTGACGCCCTCCAAAACGGTGTCATGCCCATTTACGAACCGGGTCTCGAAGAGTTATTCCGCCGAAATGTAAAGAGCGGGAGGCTCCAGATGACCACCGATCCCGCTTTGGCGATCCAGGAGTCGGACATCATTTTCATCTGTGTGGGAACCCCCACCGACGAAAACCTGCAAGCGGATCTTTCCGCGGTCGATGCTGTGGCACGGGCCATCGGCACCCACATGAGCCAATATACCATCATCGTCAACAAGAGCACCGTCCCGGTGGGAACCGCCGATCGCGTGCGCGGTATTATCGAAAAGACTCAAAAAGAACCGATCGAATTTGATGTGGTGTCCAACCCGGAATTTCTCAGGGAGGGTGCTGCGGTGAAAGATTTCGAAAACCCGGACCGGATCATCATCGGCAGTGACAGCCCCAGGGCCGTAGACGTTATGAACTCGCTTTACCGGGCCAGGGAACGCACCGACAAGCCGATCATGGTGACCGATGTCCGCAGTGCGGAATTGATCAAATATGCCAGCAATGCCATGCTGGCCACACGGATCAGTTTCATGAATCAGCTCTCGCACCTGTGTGAAAAGACCGGGGCGGACATCAAAGCGGTGGGCAGGGGGCTTGGTTTGGACAAGCGGGTCGGGTCACGGTTTCTCCAGGCCGGAGTCGGCTACGGGGGCAGCTGTTTCCCAAAGGATGTCAAGGCATTGATCAGCACGCTGAAGCAATATGAATGCGAGGCCGACCTTTTCGAAGCGGTGCATCGGATCAATGAGGGCCAGGTGTCCGCGTTCCTATCCAAAATAGAGTCGGTCCTCGATGTTGAGGGCAGCACCGTCGCGGTATGGGGGATCTCCTTCAAACCCAAAACCGATGACATCCGCGAAGCCCCGGCCTTAAAAATCATCAAACGGCTGCAAGAAAGGGGAGCCATTGTCCGGGCCTGCGATCCGGCTGCTGTGGAAAATGCGAAGCAAGAACTCGGCAACGTGGAGCTTCTCGAAAATCCCTATGAAACCATCCGGGACTGCGATGCCCTGGTCGTCGTTACCGAATGGAACGAGTTCAGAAATCTGGATATGCGAGCGGTGAAAATTCTTCTGAAACAGCCGATTCTCATCGACGGAAGGAACATCTATGATCCGGAGGAGATGCGCGATCTGGGCTTCACGTACGTGGGGGTCGGCAGAGGCCAATCGGGTATTGAATGAAAGCGTTCCCATGCCGGAGAAATCCACCACCCAGAAAACGCGGGCCGCACGCATCATGAAAATGGCTGTCTGGATCCTGGGGATCTATGGTGTTTATCTGCTGATTCTGTTTGTCGCCCAGCGGCAGATGATGTTTCCGCGGTATGTGCTGCCGTTGCCACAACCCGAAGGGACCCTCCCGGCGGGCGTTGAGTCCATCTGGATGGATTTCGATTTCGGGCGCGTGGAAGCCTGGTATTTGCCGGCATCGCCCGGACCGCGGACATCCGAAGCGGCACCGGCACTGATTGTTGCCCACGGCAACGGTGAACTCATCGATTACATGATCGAGGAGGTGAGGCCGTTTCAGCATATCGGCATGGCGGTGCTGCTGGTCGAATATCCCGGATACGGGCGGTCACGGGGATCCCCGTCGCAAAAGTCCATCGGTGAAATTTTCCTCCGGGCCTACGACCGGCTTGTCCAACGGCCTGAAATCGATCCGAAACGCATCGTTCTGTTGGGACGGTCCCTTGGCGGCGGGGCCGTCTGCGACCTGTCCAGGAAGCGGCCGTCTGCTGCCATGATTCTGGTCTCCACCTTCACACGGACCAGCGCCTTTGCCAAGCGATACCTGGCACCGCCCCTGCTTATCCGGGATCCCTTCGACAATCTTGGGGCGGTTCAGGGATACCCAAATCCACTGCTGATTACCCATGGGAAACACGACGAGATGATTCCCTATCATCACGGGGAGCTGCTGTTTCGGGCGGCTTCCAGAGGCACCATGAAAACCTATTCGGGCGGTCACAATGACCTTCGGTTGGACGCCGAGACGTGCTGGAGAGATATTGAAGCGTTTCTCAGAGATACCGGAATTCTCGGTCCGGCCCTTGCCCCGCATATGTCATGAATAACGATCACGTCCAGAGATGACCCCGTGGACCGTCTTCTCCGATTCGTTTGGAGAAGATGTACAGAACCCAAACCCCGAAGAAACGACAATGCCGCCAAAGCCCTTTCCCCAAACCCAGTATTATCCGAACTTCAAGATTTTCATGGAGTTGATGGCCAGCAAGGTCGGGGAGATCCTTCTTGTCTCCAGCCCCTACGATGCTTTCATCCTGGAGCAGGACGGAAGTCTCGCCTCACGTATCATCAACGAATACAGCGGACTGAATCTCAGCAAGCCGCCCCGGGTGACCCGGACCCCTTCGGGATATGACGCCCTGGACATCATCAAGACCAATGCCTTTGATCTTGTCATCACCATGCCCCATTTAGAGGACATGGACGCCGTTATGCTCTCGAAGAGCATCAAACAGCTCCAGCCGGATTTGCCGATTATCCTTTTGGCCCACAGTGTGCGCGGGCTCTATTCGGCGATGGAGGAAAGGGATCGCACCCATATCGATAAATTCTTTATATGGACGGGCAACTCCGATCTTCTCATGGCGCTGGTGAAAAATGTCGAAGATCAACTGAACGTCGACAGCGACACCGATCGTGCCGGGGTGCGCTTGTTTGTCCTGGTCGAAGATTCACCGGTTTATTATTCAATCCTTCTGCCACTGATCTACAAGGAAATTGTGAGTCAAACCCAGTCGGTGCTCGGGGAGGGCCTCAACGAGGAACATCTTTTGCTTAAAATGAGGGCCCGGCCGAAAATTCTCCTTGCAGAGAATTACGAGGAGGCCAAGTCACTGTGTGACCGCTATCGGGACTATCTGTTCGGCATTATTTCCGATGCCAGGTTTCCCTTGGACGGCAAGCTCAACGACGACGCCGGCCCAACGCTGCTGTCCCACCTCAGAAGGGAGATACCCGATCTGCCGATGCTCATGATGAGTTCGGATGCCGAAAACCGGCGGCGGGCCGAGGCCATACCGGCCGTGTTCCTGGATAAGAATTCCCCGAACCTGCTGACGGAGACCCACGATTTCTTTCTGGAGCATCTGGGCTTCGGGGATTTTATCTTCCGGCTTTCGGACGGCACCGAGGTGGACCGGGCATCGAGCCTGAGGGAACTGGAGATGAAAATCGCTAAGGTCCCCGATGAATGCATCTGGTATCATGCTGGACGGAACCACTTTTCCAACTGGATCATGGGACGAAGTGAAATCACCCTTGCGAACCATTTCCGAAGTGTGAGCGCAGAAGAATTCGATACCACAGAATCTCTTCGAGAGTATCTGATCAGTAACATTCATGCCCTTCGAAAATGGCGGCAGAAGGGTGTCATCACCAAGTTCCGGGCCGAGAATTTCGATGCCGACATCATGGACTTCGTCAAAATGGGGCAGGGCTCCATTGGCGGAAAGGCCAGAGGCCTGGCTTTTATGTCCATCCTGCTTCAGGAGAACCCCTACATTTTTAAAAAATATCCGGATATCGTGATTCAGATCCCCAGGACCACGGTGATCGGCACCGGCGGATTCGAGGCCTTTGTCAAGGAAAACAACCTTCGGCACCTTTCCAAAGAGGGCATTGCCGATCAGGACATCCGCTCCCAATTCCTTCATGGACAGATGCCCGCATGGCTAAGAGAGCAACTCGCAATTTTTCTGGCTCAGGTTCAGTGCCCCTTGTCGGTTCGGTCCTCCAGCCTTCTGGAGGATGCCCATTTCCAACCCTACGCCGGTCTCTACGAAACATACATGATTCCAAACAACGACCCCGACCCCGGGGTACGGCTGGAACAACTCCTGCAGGCCATAAAACGGGTGTATGCCTCGACCTACTTTGAAAACCCGAAAGCCTTTACCCGAAAAACAATCGCGTCCCCCCAGGAGGAATCCATGGCCGTCATCGTACAGGAACTGACCGGACGGCCATCCGGCGATTACTTCTATCCGGCCATCGCCGGGGTAACCCAGTCCTACAATTACTATCCTGTGGCGCGGATGTCGGCCGAGGACGGGATTGCCCACATCGCCCTCGGGATGGGCCGAATCGTCATGGAGGGCGAGCAAACGCTCCGCTTCTCGCCACGGCACCCGAGCATCCTGCCCCAATTTTCAACCGTGGATGACATTTTGGTCAATGCCCAGCGGTTCTTCTATGCGCTAAAACTCAAAGGCTACCCCAAACAACTCCGGTTCGATCAGTATGCCAATCTCGAGCGGCGCGATGTGACGGATGCCGAGATGGAATTGCCGGTCAGCCTATTGTCCGGCACCTATATTCCAGATGAGCACAGGATCCGGGAATCCGGGCACATGAAGGGTGTCAAGGTGCTCACCTTTTCACAGGTGTTGAAGCATCGCCTGTTCCCGCTGCCGGATTTGCTTTCGGACCTTGTCGAGATTGGCAAGAAGGGGATGGGCTGTCCGGTGGAAATCGAATTTTCCGTGAATCTGCCTTCGCCAAACGACCCGAGAGGTGAGTTTTACTTCCTCCAGATGCGTCCCATGGCTTCCGGGATGAGTGCTTCCCAGATAGACATCCGCCCATCCGATGTGGAGAAGGCGATCTGCTATTCTACCCAGGCCTTGGGGAACGGACAAATTGCAGGTCTCAAAGATATCATTCTTGTCAAACGATCGGGTTTTAAGGCCGAGGCAACCATCGCCATGGCCAACGAAATCGGACAGCTGAATCGCGATCTCCAGCGGGACGGTCTGCCCTACCTTCTGGTGGGACCCGGGAGATGGGGATCGGCCGACCGGTGGCTTGGCATTCCGGTCCGCTGGCGGGATATTTCCAACGTCGGTGCGGTCATCGAACTCAGAAACGACCAGCTTCGAGCGGATCCCTCCCAAGGGTCGCATTTTTTCCAGAACCTTACCGCCTTGGGGATTCCGTACATCACCATTACGGAACCATCCAAAGATTTCATCGACTGGAACTGGTTCGAGGTGAAACGCCCGGTGACCGATCTGCACTATGTGGCCCATATCCGGCTTGAAGATCCCTTGATTCTCAAGATTGACGGCCAGACCTCCACCGCTGTGATATTGGATGGTCAAGCAAACCACGCATGAGTTTTTTCAGCTTCAATACATATCGAACCGGTTACATATAACTAATTTAAACGGTAGGTTAGAATCTTTCTTGGATGTCGGAAACAAGTTGACAAGCCAGTGGGGGTCGGCTAACATACCTGCCCTATACGGCTAAACGCGGTACTCTATAGGACCATTCACTGTAAAAGACAGCCGGGTTGCCGGAAGAAGGCGGCCCGGTTTTTGTTTTCCAGCCCACATCGTTTCTTACGCCTGCCGGGTGCAGGAGTGCTATGGTCACCCTGTGTCGCGGCCAGCGGAGTGACCGGCTTCGGTATCCCGATGCGAGACCGGTTAACTTCGACGGGTAATTCAGGATTCCGTTAGTCCGAGATTTGCATGACAATTTTTCAATGCCTGGTATTATGATTTCATGCCACGCGAGGGTACTGGACAATTTCATCTGTAGCCGGGGGAGAGATGTGAAAACCCCCGGTAGGATTCGGGTTGTCGCATGGGTGATTGCTGTCCTGCTGCTCTCCTGCCCGCCGGTGTTCTGCGAAAACGGGGCCCTGACCGAAGGCATTCAGGAATACCAGAGAGAGAACTTCGAAGAAGCCATAAAAATTCTTGAGAAGGCGCGCCAGGAAGCTCCCGAGTCCTCCACAGCCGCTTTCTTTCTGGGTCTTGCCTACAAACAGGTTCTGGATTTTACACGTGCGGCCATCCATCTCAAAGATGCCGTTCAAATGCCGCCCCGCATCAAGGAAGCCCTGGTCGAGTTGATCGAGGTCCTGGTCCGGATAAACACCAAAGAAAGCCTGGCAGAAGCCGCACGCTGGATCGCTGTCGCCAAGGACCAGAATATCGCCCCTGCCAAGGTGGCTTTTTTAGAGGGGCTGGTCCTTCAGCAGGAAGGCGACAATGACGGGGCCGTAACGGCGTTTCGACGGGCCATGGAACTGGATCCGTCCTATACCCAATCGGCCCGGATCCAGATCGCCATGTCCCACATCCGCGCGCAGGAGCTGAAGAAGGCGAAAACAGTCCTGCAGGCGGCGATTACCGAAGATCCCACAACAGATCTGGCAGGATTCGCCAGACGATACGTGGACCTGGTCGAAGACCGCATGTTCCTGACAAGACCCGTCCGGATCACCCTGGGCATTTATCCCCAGTACGATGATAACGTGATTCTCAATCCGCTGGATACGTCCATCGATCCGGTATTTGGCATCACCAACGAGGAAAGCTACCTGACGCGGGTATCCGGAAGAATCGACTATATTCCGACATTTAAGGACAGCCCGTGGCTGTTTAACCTGAGTTACTCCTTTTTGGGGTCGTTTTATGACAAATTCCATGACACCCACGACTCACTCATCAATTCTTTGTCCCTGTTCCCCGGATACAATTTCGGTCGGGTGGCCCTCAATATCCCCATCCATTACAGCCATGTCATCGTGCGCCAGCCATCATGGGACCCCTATGTGGAATCGTTTAACAGCGGCCCCTTGCTGCGTGTGGTGGCCGCACAACGGCACCTGCTCGAAGCCTATGGCGCATATCACATGGACGATTTCAAGTTTGACCCCCTGGCTCCGGAAGAGGACCGGACGTCCCAGGGGTTTCGGGGCTACCTGAGCTGGATTTGGACCTACACCCGGAACGGATTTTTTAATTTGAGATATGACGTTTTCGATTTCAATGCAAACGGGGACCATTGGGACCGGGTCGGCAATCGAATTTCGGTCAACCTGATCCACCCGATCACGCCAAAACTCCGATTTTTGGCGACCGGGGAAGGATATTACGAAAACTTTACGAATGAACGGGTATTCGCACCGAGTGCCGGCACGAAACGAAGTGACAGCATCTACCGGTATTCATTGGGACTGTCCTGGAATTTCTGGAACGGGATGTCTCTGGTCCCCCAATATTTTTTCACCAAAGCAAACTCGAATATCAACCTGTATACCTATGACCGAAGTATTTATTCGGTGGGTATTGAGTACCGCTTCTAAACATGTCATTTTAATATTACAGGAGGTAACGACGCGTGGAAGCTGAACACCAGCTATACATATTGGGACCACGGCGACTCCAGAATGAACTGCTGGCGCGGTTCGCCGAAAGGGAAACCGAGATGACACTCTCCTGCCTCTGCTGTGAGTCACAGGAAGAGATTCCGCTCTTGGTGGATATTAAAACCCGCCATACGAGCATGATATTGCTCGATTGTGAAGACGGCGGCCTGGACGAAAGTCTCAGGACTATGGAAGCGCTTGAAGAACCCTATTTCAGGCACTATCTGGTTGTCCTGTTCAATGTGAAGCCATCGGCCGGCATCGAGGAATTGTCTTTGGAGATCGGTGTCAAAGGCTTTTTTTATTCGGATGATCCAAAAGAACAGATCGCGAAGGGTATTCACATGATATTTGCCGGCGAGCTGTGGGTATCCCGGGAAATTCTATCCAAATCATACGCCAAAAGCCGTAAGGGAGAACGTCCGCTTCTAAAAAAGAGCAACCCCCTGACGGAACGGGAGACCGAAATTCTGGCCCTGATTTCCGCAGGTGCCAAGAACGATCATATTGCCGATGAGCTCTGTATCAGCCCCAATACCGTCAAAACACACATATATAATATTTTTAAAAAAATAAGGGTGCCGAATCGGCTGCAGGCGGCGCTGTGGGCCGTTAAAAATCTGTGCCAACGGGTATCTGGGATTCGGTATTTGGTATTGGATGCTGGACAAAGAAAATCTCTCACAGAGCTCACAGAGCTCACAGAGTTCCCAGAGGAAAAGATTTCGGCTCAGACAGACATGTGCCTAAATGCATTCGAGGCTGTGGGCACAGGGTCAGATGGATTCTGGATGTTGGATGAGCTGAAAGATTGAAATAAGCTCAAAACTGAAAGCTGAAAGTTTGAAGCTGAAAGGTTATTGGAGTTCCAAGCTCGAATTAGACAGTTGAAAGCTGAGAGACTTGGGATTCGAGATTGAAAAATAGGAAATGACGTCCCACCTGGCGGGATAAATGACCAATGACGCCACCGAGAGGCGGCATATGGCGCGTACCCCAGGCAAACCGGCCCACCGGCAAACCGGCTAAACCCGCAAACCCACTATTCACCTGCCTGTTCCCCAACAGTCTGAGGTGTCGCACCTAATACGAAAGTATGAGTACACGAGGTGGTTTAGATCAAAGTATGAGCGTCGGGAGCGTTAAAATTACGACCAAATTTCATACCGGACACCTATTGCAGATATCTTCACACCGATGTACGGTGCGTCAGTATCCAGTAACCTATGTTTAATCTAAAAATTCGAGGTTACCCATGGAAGCGATGGAACGAAGACGGGAAGAGCGTTTCGAAATGGAGATTCCGGCAATTATTCGTGTTTCCCGGCCTTCAGCAAACAGGCTCGAACTGGTTACCAGCAACGTCTGTTCGGGAGGCGCCTATTTCCACACCCCCCAGCCCCTTCCGGAAGGGACCGACGTTCGAATCGATCTGGTCCTCAACCTGGAAAAACTAAAAACCCTCAAAGACGATCACAAGCAGGTCTATGTGGAACTGAAAGGGACCGTTATTCGGACCGAATCCGAGGGCATGTCCATCTGCTTCAATCAGGATTATCAGTTCCGCCCACACCAGGAGACATAACCTGCAAGGCGCCGCCACTCGGCGACCACCCATCCCGTCTCTTCTCACATTCTGACCCGGTGGCGACAGACATACGGAGGTCGGCCATGAAACGGACATTTTCTTTTATCGGCGTCATTGTCTTTTTGATCGTGGCGGTCATTCCGGCGACGGCTGCAGATCCCGTCGGCACGGCAACGTTCATCACGGGAAGGGTGGATATTACCCGTCCTGGAGCTGACGCCGAGCCTCTTGACACCGGCGATGAGGTGTATGTCGGTGATATCGTTCGCACCAAAACAGGAGCAAAGGCTGAAATCCGTTTTGTCGATGAGAGCATTGTCCGTCTGGCGCAGCAAAGCCGCGTTGAAATCACCGAATATATGGTCAAAAAAGACGAACAACGTTCCCGACTGAGCCTGTTTCGCGGAAAGCTGCAGAGCCTCGTGAAAAAGGTGGCGGGTCGCGCCTGGGGCAGAAACCAGCCCCATCGCTTTTTAATCCAGACCCCCACGGCCGTCTGTGGCGTCCGCGGCACCGATTTTTTTACCTGGTTCGCCAACGGGGTGACCGGGGTCGTCGTCACGGAGGGGGCATCGGAGGTGGCCGCGGGCGGTGATGACAGCCGCTCCCGGATCGTCAATGCGGGCCAGACCGGCATCGTGACGGACGCCCTGACCATGCCGACGGTCCAGGCAACCGATCCGAGCGTGCTGGAACCCCTGCGGCAGGAGACCCTACCCGACAGAGAAGCGGTCGCTGCAACGGAGGCCGAGGTGGAGGTGGTTCAGGCGGCGGTTCGTGAGAACATCGCCGAGACGCTTCAAGGGAACCAGACCAGGGATATGCAAACCGAAGGCACTGTGCGCGTCGCAAATCCACCCTTAACGGTTGTTGCGGACACCGAAGGGGTACCCACTGCGATCAGCGAAGACCTCAAGCTCGCGGCCGTGGCGGTCATCGCCGAGGCCGCCACCCTGGTGGAAAGCGATCCATTCGATTTAACCGGGTCGGCATTTTTAACGGAAGCCACCCTGGAAGGATTTGTGGTTGAGCTGGAAAGCGGAAGCCCGGAAGGAGAATTTACCCTGTCCGGCACTTTAGGGGATGACGTCACGGCACCGACGGTTATCGCCAAGAGCCAGCTGATTACGGGCGGAGCGCCGGATGCACCCACCCATGAGCCCATAACTGCCATCAAAGGCGCTTTGGTAACAGCCCTGGATGAACAGGCCGGCGCCTTTGCCGGCCAGCTCGGCGGGGTCAGCGGCACCTGGCGGGGGCTCTTTTTCAGCATTTATGCCCAACGGCCGTCGGCGGAAGGGGATCGGTATGACGCCGGGTATCTTTACGGTGATCCGGCCAGCAGCCAGGACCCCGCGGCCATTGGACCCGGGGACGAGTTCAGCGCCGCGGGTAGTCTCATCCGCAGCGATGGCTTGGGCCAGATTCAGCTTTCAGGACCCGATGCGCCGGTCACCCTTGCCGATACGTTGTATGATCAATTCGTTTCCGGCGCACATGCCTACGTGCCACACCTCGCTGATGTGGATGTGGCGCCATGGATCACGGAGGGGAGTCATGCGTCACCGGTCAACAGACTGGCGCTGACCAACGGCAACCTGCTCGAGGTCTGGCTCGAAACCCACTCCGGGGAAGGTTCCGGGCTCTATTCCAATCCCTCTGGAGAATCTGCCTGGTCCGCCGATTACGGGCAGACGGACAACAGCACCTATTACATACTCGGCCGTGTTTCCGGAACAGACGACAAGGCCGGGAGTCCGGCGGCCGGCGACACCGGGCATGTATCCATCAGCGGCAACCTCGGATTTCTGGACCAAACCCATCTGGGGAATATCCTGGTGGAACATCGCGGGACCTACACCCGTGGCTACGGCGACAGCACGATGCTCGATTCGGGTGACATGACTTCGGATGTCTCCGGGTATCCCTACAACAGTGTCACCGCCGGGGCGTTCACCAAAACCCCCCTGGCGTTTAACGGACAGGCCACCGGAGAATTGGCCTATTTTGACGGCAGCCGTTTTTTTACCATCGGTGGGCCGCCGAACCTTGTCGGCCTCATCGGCGGCACCGCCGATACCTTATTCAGCGGCACGCCAACGGCCGTTACCATGATGGGATCCAAAGACCCCCATGCCTCCGGAAACCAGCCGCTGCTGATGTACGGCTCCGGCGTAATCCTGGACGGTGCCAACGGGTTGATCTCCGGAGGGAATGACGCCGGCAATTACTACGGCTACATGGTGGGCATCTGGCGGGACGCGACGATCCGCGCCAGTGCCTACGCGTTATATATCGACGGTGCCAACACGGCCGGAATTCTTTCCGGAGCCGCGACCGGATCCTATGTTGCCGGCAATCCGGGCCTGAACCGGTGGCGGGCAGACGGCTCCCTCGCGGCTACTCCGGTCGAGTCGAGCACCGTGGCGCCGGGGGACCTGAGCGCGTCGCTGTTAACCGACAAATTCAAGGGAGACAGCGGGGTGGGACGCTTCGCCGGGAACGGCACGCTGGATGTTCAGGTGTCCGTCGGGGACCCGATCCGTATCAGCGATCAGGATTGGGGTGTCTGGAATGGGGCCTTTGGCGGTCATTATGACGGTGATACCGATGGTGCCTGGTCGGCGGCCCTGGGCGGCGAGCTGGATGAGTCCCACGGCAGTACGTTTGACCCGGACGGGTACTGGGTCGGTGAGATCCTCGGGAACCCCTGGGAAGGGACAGACCTTTCGGGCGTTTACCGGGCCGACGCCGTCGGCGATACGGCGCTGTACTCCTATACCGGAGAAATTTTGGGATCCCACTGGGACACCGGTGCGTCCGGGGACTGGCAGGCGGCGGGCATCGGTACATATGTGATGCAGCCCCTGACGTTCAACGGCAGCTGGGGCCCGGCCAGTCTCTATTCGAGTGACGGAAGTTCATATGTGGTCGAAGGGACCGCCGGCGGAAAGGCCGGTTTCATCGACAGGGGAGGGCATCTTTATGACATGACGGCCGTCGGTCCGTTCTCCTATTCCGCAGGGGCGGTTCCTCATACCTGTGGCGCTCGTTTCTGTCCGGGCAAGAGACCGGCAAGACCGGCCTCCTGAAGGGATTTACCGGCGGCCTGTGGCGGCTGTCCGCGGCCGACCCGGACATGGGGGCGCTGAAGGGGGACGCCGCCTTCCTGTTCATCACCCAGAGCGGGGAGATGGGACTGATGACCGGCGACGTGATCGGCACCTACCTCGAAACCGATACGGTCGGGGATGACGGATTTTTTATAGCCGAAAGCCTGCTGGCGGAGGCGCCGATGGCCAGCACCATTTCCCCGACCGATTATTATCTGCCCACCGGCCCGGTCGCCATAAATTACAAGCAGGCCGGCGGAAACGTAGCGCTGGCAGGGATCATGAGCTCCGAACTGCGGTTTCAACCCTCGTCGTTGCTATTTCCGGCTCAAGACTGGGGCGTTTGGGAATCCTATATGTTCGGTACCGGCCTGACCGAAGACAATTGGGACGTCAGCCTGGTTCGTAATTCACCCCATGCCGACCAGTGGGTGGAAGCCTTTGGCACCCGAGACACGGCGACCGGTGAGCTTTCCGGAAACGCTCCGGGCGCCTGGGTGGATCTGCAACATGCGGCTACGGGTGTGACCGGCGGTGAGGTCAAGGGAACCTTCAACCCCGACGACTGGCAGGCGGTGGCCATCGGCAGCTTCATCGATACACATAAATTCATGGACATGCTGGCGACCAACAAGGCGGCTCTGGAGCAGCTGAATATTCCAACTGTGGAAATCGGGCGGGCAAATCTGGAAATGTCCCCCGAGAGCTCGCACAGTGCCTCTCTCACGGATGCGTACATGAAAAACGTCGTTTTCTTCGACTACGCCCAGAGCGCTGCACAACCACGAATTTTTGCCACTGATGAGGTCGGTGGGAGTTATTCAGGATGTGTTTCTCCGGGAGATTACGCCACGGTATCCGGAAACGGTCTCGAGGCGAGGATCACAATGGATAAATTTGAGGCCTCCGGCGGCAATTGGGGTGCCCATGTCCAAGGTGGGGGACCCTACTCCGGCACCGGCACCATGGACGGACAACGGATATGGATGGAAGGCGGCGCAGCAGGGACGGTGGACACCGCCACACGCTTTAGCGGCACGGCGGCCGGTGTCGCCGGAATCGGAAATAACCCCTATATTCCCGAGGATTAAGACCGCCTGTCATGACGTAAATTCAGGGCGCACATGGTCAGCGTGCGCTCTTTTTTGTGCGACATAGCCTTCTATAGCGATTTTCAGAATTCCGTTCCGAAACCTGACTCAAGGTCCAGGGCGACACCGCCCACAGGTTGGTTTGCCGGGTGCCTGTCCAATCTGATATAATGCGTTCCCATGCACCAGGTTTCCCCGGCATCGGGTTTTATCCGTAAGCTGTCCCCATTCATCGAGCGGCAATTTGTTCCGATTCTGTCGCTGATCCTGTTTATCGGACTTCTGCTGAGGATCCTCGCGCTTCTCGACCTGAAGAACAGCATCTATTTTGACTTCATGCTGTGGGACGAGCGATTCTATCATGATTGGGCCACAGATATTGCCGAGGGCTCCCGCCAATATGGCCGTGTCTACGGGTTCGCGCCTCTGCCGGCCTACTTCATGGCGCTGATCTATTGGATATTCTCTCCGGACATTGTCTTCATCCGTTATGCGAATATCGCTTTAGGAACACTCACCTGCTTTTTGATTTACCTGATCGGTGACCGGATGGGCAATCGGATGCTGGGACTGTTTGCAGCCCTGATCGCCTGTTTTTACGAGCCGTTTATCTTCTACAGCATCGTACCGCTGAAAACCGCACTCTCCATCTTTCTCTTTAGCGCAACCATCTATTTTCTTCTCGCGTTGTTTGACTCAAAATCGATCCCGAACGCCTTTTTGATCGGGGTCACCTTGGGTCTTCTGGCCAATGTTCAATCCAACGCCGTCGTATGGGTGCCGTTTCTGGCGCTGGTTATCGTATGGGTGCGTTTTCAGGGGAAGGCCACATTACGAGTGGTGGGCGCACTTCTGGTGTTGTATGCGGCCGGGCTGGCCCTTTCCTGGGCGCCGTTTGTAGTCCGCAATGACATGGCCGCCGGAGAGGTTCAGCCCACAACTTCCCAGGCCGGATTTAATCTCTATCTGAGCAACCAGATCGACTACCCCGATGGCGTCCAGTTTGCCACCACAGTCCCCACCGATCAGGGCATTCAGTTTACCATCGAGGCGAGCCGACGTGTGCAACGAGCCCTGAGCCCCGGCGAGGCGTCCCGATACTGGACCCGACAGCTGCTCAACAGTGTAAAGCAGAAGCCTTGGGAACACACGAAGATGCTCCTTAACAAGTTCCTGCTGTTATTCAACTGGTTCGAACCCGGGGACCACTACGACATCGGATTCATCAGTAAATATGTCCCCTTTTTTCGAATACCGTTTATTACCTTCTGGATGGTGCTTCCCTTTGGCATTGCCGGAATGGCTCTGTCGGCGGCCGGGTCCAGAAAGCTGGCGGCACTGGCGCTGATCTTCTGTATGTATTCGGCGACGTTGGTTCTCTTCTTCACCAGCATACGGATACGGCTGCCCATGCTTGTCTTTCTGAATCCGTTTGCCGTGCTCGGAATTAAGAATTTTTGGGAAGCGCTTTTAGACAAACGTCGTAAGAAAGTCTTCGGATATCTTCTCGTTGTTTTACTGATTGGGATCGTCGAATTTCTTCCCCTTCACAACACCAGGGACATGACCGCTTTTTTAAACACCCATGCGGCGATTATCTCATCCCAGGGAGATACCGAGGGGGCGATCCCGTTCTGGGAGGCCTCCTCCAATCTGGAAGGCCGCTATTCCGCGTATGCCAACCTCTCGCTGACGGATGTTTACCTGATGAACAGAAGCTTCTACAAAGCCGCTGATTACCTGGACCGGGTTTCAGATGACTCGTTTGCCGCCGCATTAAAGTATGAAAAGCTGGGCGACTTTCTGGTGATCCGGAGAAAGGGGAGGAAGGCGATCAGCGCCTACCGGAAAGCCCTTCATTACAACCAGGGCCTGCGCCGCCCCCGGGTGAAACTCATCAAGATGTACACTGCCGACAACCCGGTCGCCGCCCAGGTGGAATACGAAAAACTTCAGTACATCGCTTCGTTCTATGATCGGTTTGAACAAGAGCGGAAAACGAACCATTAGCGGAATTCTACAAGAAAAAGAAGAGGTCGGGATAGGGGCGGTTTGCCGGTTTGCCTGTTGTTTCGAGATACAGGATTCAAGATTCCGGATTCAGGGAAAAGAAATTAAAATTCGGATGCCGGTTTCATGCATCTTGTTTCCTTTATCTTGCATCATGGATCTTGCATCTTCGATCCCGGTATCCAGCATCGAGCATCCAGCATCCAATATAGCACTTGTCATTTGCCCTGCATCGCGTAACGTCATTTCCTGTTTTCAATATCCAATCCCTGATCTTTCTGCTTTCAGCTTTGAACTTTGAACTTTCAGCTTCACTCCATTTAGATTTGAACATTCAGCTTATGTTCTATAAATTCGTAGAAAGTCTCAACTGATTCTTGTTAATCGCCACGTGCATCGTGGGGTGGGTAAAATCATGGTGCTTTTCGATAAAGGGGACATAGACCAGGACAAAGCTGATCGGTTTGACCTGAATCGCCTCAAGCAGCTTTTGGACTCGCTGCTTCGGCCTGATGAATGTCGCCAGGTTGATCTTGATCGTCTCCAGGGCCTCCCGGATCGGCAGATTGACGGAATAAATACGCCCATTGGGCAGCGCTTCGTCGAGGGGATCCCGGGACTGGGACAGCGTCATGTCTTTGAGTAGTCGAAGAAACGTGTTGGGGCGAACCTTGAATGCCGGGGCCCAGAAGCGGAAACCCATCTTTTTCCAATCTTCCTGGATGACCTTGGGCAGGTTGGCCACCTTGACAAGATCTGCATAGGTAAAAAGCTCAAGTCCGGAAATATCTGCTTTTATGCGCCAGAACGGCAGATATGTGACATTGTCCTGCACATTCGGCACATGGCCGAAGCGGATTTTCTTGAAGCCCTGATTTCCCTCCATCCATGCGCTATCACAGTTTTTGCAATGAAGCACGAGGGAATCGCGATCCCCGACGAGGTCCCAACCGCAGCCGGGGCACAGGGTCGGAAGAAAATGGATGCTTTTTTCCGGGGTACCGCCGGGCAACGTCTCAATATGAAAGTCATCCGGGAGGGCTCTCGGCAACGGCTCGTTCAAGACGGCGTCGTAGGGCCTCCCGTTGAGGTAGTACGGCGAATAGACAAGACTCAGGGATTCACCGATATGGGCGCTGTGAAGAATCGGTTTTGGCATGGTACCGGTAAAACGGCGCGTGAATTTTTCCATGACCGTGTGCATGGGAACGGCGGGGGTAAGAAATCGTCCTTCCAGGTCGGATGTGACAAACCGTAATTTCAGCGCCTGACTGCGGAATCCCAATGAAATGGGAAAGACGGGGGCTTCGATCGCCTGATAGCTGAGATCCATAAACTTGTGACCCACTCCGGCGGGGCCGCATGAGAAGAACATCCCTTTGAATCGCCAGAAGGGAAAATAGATCAGGGTCTGGTTTGCCGGTGCTTTGCTCGGCAGCGCATACTGAAAGTAGCCATTGGGGACCAGGTAGGATTTTACCCGGCAGAAATTGCAGGTAAACAGGCGATCTGTCTCTTCCAGTGTCGCTGGAGCCCCGCACTGAGGGCATTGGTGGTCGATGAGAAAACGGATGGGGGGACTCCTTATTCCGTTGCCCGTTCGCCCGTGGGCCCGCGGGCCCGTTAACCGGTTAGTCCCGCTGTGGCGGGATTGGCCGGTTTGCCAGTGCGCCCGTTTGCCGGTTTAGCCGGTTAGTCCCGCTGTGGCGGGATTGGCCGGTTTGCCCACCCAATGCATTCAAACGCGTAAGCATTCGAGAACAGGGGTATTGGAGTACTGGAGTAATGGATTCCTTCAGATCCTGGTATCCCATCACTCCATCACTCCAGTTCTTCAGATCTCCTGCATCCAGCCCGCAAAAGGCGGACAAGCATCCAGTATCCAGCATCGAGTATCCAGAATCCAGCCCGCCAGAGGCGGGCAAGCACCGAGCATCCAGAATCCGGATTTATTGCTTCTCCCCGCAGGCCGTGCAAAACAGGGCATCGGGCAAGATCTCCGCACCACACTTGCTGCAGAGTGTTTCTTCGGGCGCTGCTTCGGCCGGCTTACCGCACCGCGAGCAAAATTTGGCGTTGGGCGTCAGGTTTTTCCCACAGGATACGCACTGGGTGAACACCATCAATTGATGTCCGCATGCAGAGCAGAATTTTGCGTCTATCGGAATTGGATATCGGCACTCCGGACACGCGGGTCCCTCCGGCTGCGGCCCGCCGGTGGCGGACGGACCGCCCGAACCGGACTGTTGGGCGCCACCTGAAAAATATTGTGCGAACATCGCCGGCATCATGAGGCCCATCGTGGTACCCATTCCCAAGCCGGCCCCGGCGTCTCCGGATGCTTCAGAGGCCTTTTCCATGGCCATGGCGGCTTTCATCTGCATTAGCTTGTTCATGTCCTTGAATACTTCCGTCCGGCTGCGATCATCAATGGCCTGCTGAACCTCGGGCGGCGGAGTGATCGAATTGATGTAGATATGGGTCAGGGCCAGCCCAAAATGACTGAAATCCTCCTTTAAGCGTTTGGACAGTCCTATCGATAGTTCGTCGTACTTTGCGGGGAGGTTCAGGATGGAATCGATGGTTTCACCCATGTAGTCGTTGAATCGGGAAATAATGACCCGATTGAGATATTCCTCCACTGCTTCGGTGGTGAACATGCCCTGGGTTCCGACGAGTCGGTTGACGAACAGGATCGGCTGAATCACTCGGAGATTGAAGACACCGAAAGCTCTCAGTCGAACCAGTCCCAATTCGGAGTCTTTAAAAGCCACCGGATCGCGCGTCCCCCATTTAAGATTGGTAAACACTTTCATGTTCACCATATAGACTTCGGCACGCAGTGGACTCGATAGCGCCCAGGGGATGGCGGCGATTTTCGTCAGTATGGGAATATTCATTGTTTTGAGGGTGTGACGGCCTGGACCAAAGGCTTCCACGGCTTTGCCCTTGTAGAAAAAGATGCCCGCCTGGCTCTCACGCACGGTGAGCTGCGCGCCCCACTTGATTTCGCCGGAGCCCTTCTCAGGAATCCGGTGGACCAGTTCCTGACCGGTTTCGTCGAACCACTCGATGTTCTCCAGAAAAACGAGGTTGTCCATACCCATGGGAGACTTCTCCTTCGTTTAGTTTAGATCTTCGCAGGTTAACGTACAGCGACCGGAAATTCGGAAACGCTTCAACGGAACGATCCCATGCAATGATTCGGCTAAGCCAAACTAGGCACGGAAGCAAAAAGAAGATAATATTTTAGTAGTAAACGGTTTCGCTGAATCTCATACAATTATAAGATATAATACCCGTTTCTGTCAAAAGACGTGAAGAAGTTTGCCGGTTAATCCGTCTGCCCGCTTGTCCTGAGCGAGCGAAGCGAGTCGTAGGGTGTGCCCGTTCGCCCGTCGACAGAAGGCCCGGAACCAATCATCGAAGCAATGTGTCGTAATCCGTTTTTTTTATAAACAGGTCTTTTATTCATTTCACAAGCGAATAACGTATCGGAACTGTACATCAGACGCAGGGCAACGATCCGGTTGTTGACACACTGCTCAATTTCCAGCATATATAGTAGAAATTTTGTATCTGCTTGAAATACATGTGATAATGAGATCCGGAGCCATTCACCATCGAATCGATGACAGCGAGACGAGCCTTTTCAGCACGAGATCGCCATTCCACGCCAAGCCTATAACCGACTTCTCTTACCGACCTGCTATCGCGGGTTATGTGACCATCATCGTTTTGGTAATCCTATGGGTGGCACCGGTCCACGCCGCTCAACTCGTTATTCCGAAAATTTCCGGAAAACCCGGCGGGACGATTGCGATTCCGATAGTTTTGAAAGATGTCGATAAGCTGGCTGGATTAAAACTAACTATAGAATTTGACAGCAAATTATTACTCTATCGGAAAGCGGTAAAATCCTCACAAGCTTCGACCTTGATGTACCTCGAGAACGCCAACACACCGGGCCGTCTGACCGTTGTGATGGCCGGGGCGGTGGGGATCAGCGGCAGGGAGATTCCAATTCTGACCGTGATCTTTATAATTAATAAGAATATCAATAGCTTGAAACGAACGACGCTGACGATTCGGGAGAGTCAATGGATGAACGATGCATTGGAGGAAATCCCCCATACAACTGACAGCGGGCCCATCATCATCCATGGAGGAGCGTAAAGTGTCACTTTTGCACGACACAATTGGAGAAAGCGCGGTTCACACCGACGAATCTGGACGGGTTACCATCCCGACTTCAAAGGACCGGCCGATGTTCGCGGTATCCTACCGACGCCGAATCAACATCGTGACGGTTCCCCGGGTTGGGAATAGAATTTCTGGAAGTTGCTCTAAATAATTGATAACATTTTATTAATCATGATTTCTGCCAATATCCAGGTGGATGATGATATAAAACGGGAGACGGATTTTTCTCCGAGACGGTGACCGGGGATACTATTTGTAAGGAAATGCGTTGTGGAACGCATTAAAGGCACTTATTTTGCATTCAACCCCAACAGAAGAGGTGTCATCATGCTGCAACCTCCGGAGCTTTTGAAAAAGATTCCTCTGTTCCAGGCGATCCCGGACGCATATCTGGAGGAACTCGCCGACAAGATGAGCGAGCTGGACGTCAAAAAAGGAGAGGTCCTGTTTCGGAAGGGGAGCAGAGGGACGGCCCTGTATGTGATCCAGAGAGGAGCGATAAAAATAGTCCTCCCATCGAAGATCGGGGAGAAAATGATCGTGGCCATTTTCAAGGAGGGCGATTTTCTTGGAGAGCTTGCGCTGCCGGACCATGAACCAAGATCCGCTGATGCCGTGGCGGTCATGCCAAGCCGGTTGTTTTTACTCGAGAGACAGGATTTTTTCATGTTTCTGAAAACCAATGACGAGGCCATGAGGGTACTTCTGGCCTCTCTATCCAACCGGATCCGAAACACGGATTCCCTTCTGGAAGACACGTGCTTTCTGAATATTCCGGCGCGTTTTGCAAAGAAGCTTCTGGAGTTGGGCGATACGTTCGGCCGTCAGGATGAAGGAGAACTTGAAATCAGCCTGAAAATCACCCAGAAAGATTTGGCGGGAATGATCGGTGCATCCCGGGAGAGCGTGAATAAGGAATTACGGCAACTGAGAGAGAGGGGAATCATCGACGTCACCGCACGGGCGATACGGATTGTCGATCCGGTAAGACTGAAACGGAGAACCGAATAAGTATCGCTGCATGTGTAAGCTGCGGGGAACGATATGTCTGCTCAACACAGAGAGTAAACCATGCACCTGATGCCATCACGACATAGTCAATGCCTGCTGGCCGTCGTAACAGCCATTGCCGTGCTGTTGTTTCCCGGTGCGGGCATTGCCAAAACACTTTCCCTCGAGACGACAACAGACGGAAGCTCTACGGAAACTGAGTTCGGCAGGGGATCTTTTCTGTACCTGAAGATCGTCGTCGATGATCCAGCCGATATTGCCGGATGCAGTTTTACCCTGGAATATGACCCGGAGGTGTTGATCGCCCCGACGATCTCCGGTTCGGGAACATCGGGTAGCCCGGATGGCATTACATCGCGTTTCCCATTTACGTTCCACCAGGCACCCAATCCCGGCGATGAACCGATGCACCGGCAGTATTCAGATTCGGGAAAGATCTATTTCAGCGGAGCCACCATCGGCCCCGCCGAAGATGGCGCCGGCGGTCCTTTGTCCGATGTCCTGTTTACCGTAAAGTTCCAGGTAAGCCCAGACGCTGCGTTCGGCACGACAACCCTATCCCTGGTCCAGACGGCGCTTTTCGATCCGGACGCCGGGTATGGTGCCGATAACGACGGCAACCAGGTGTATAGCCCGGGAGACACCACAGATACCGTGCCGGTACTTGTGGGAACGGACATGTCGACCCTTACGGATGGGGATCTGACGAACGATTTTCCGATCCTTCTGGATAAGGCCCTGGACGACGACCCACCGCTTCAACTGGCGCTGACAGACATTACGATTATGTACCCGGCAATGGTATCCAGCGGGCCGACCGAGACGCAAATCGTTACTACCGGGACGGGTGCGGTAACCCTGTCTGTGAACGGCGGAGACGGTGCGTATACCTGGTCCGCTCTCGGACCGGATGGCGGTGACATTACCGGCACGGCCCTATCCGATACTCAGGGTTCCAGCGTCTCCTTCAGCCCCCTGACGGACAATTATGCCGGGCGGTACTCGATAACTGCCCGGGACGGCCTCAATAGCGAACTTTCCTGGGATATTATCGTCCCTCTGGGCCCCATTGAAAAATCGCGAACCAATGTTCTGGAAACCGACATTGGCGGAATCGCGTTCAGCGTCGCGGGAGCCGACGCCGGGGTAACCTGGACCATTGTCGATCACGAACTGCAATCCTTTCCCGACGCGGGCTACCTGGACGGCGACCAGGACGCGGATACCCAATTTTCACCCCGGAACGTGATCTCGGTAACCCCGTTCTACGTCAAGGCCGTGAAAGACAACATCGAGGCAACGGCCAGCTATTCCCGAATTGCCCGTGTCATTCCGGTGGAACGTTACTGTGGTCGGATCGTGGATGGCACCGGCATCGGGCTGAACGGGATCGAAGTTACCGTTGTGGACAATGTCATTATTTCAACGACCACGGTGACCACCGCCGGTGACGGTGTATTTTCCATTGAGCTTCCGAAATCAGGGATAGAGTACACCTGCTGATCAGCGACCCGTCGCCCGCGCCGGCGTTTCTGCCGGAAATCATATCCACCGGGCAGATCGGAACGGCCTGCGATGGGATTTCGGAAATGTCCGAAGCGGCCGACCACCCCGCCTATCTGATCACAGGCCGGATCAGTTCCGGAGGGACACCTGTCGACGGCGCCCAGGTCGTCGGGTATTATATTGACGGGAACCAGGAAAAAGTTTTCGCACCGGCCGTTTACAGTGATTTTAATGGAAATTATGCCATAGAACTCCCGATCGGATGGCCGTCGCCCTATCGTTATGACGCGGACTACGAGCCGTATTTTTTCGTGGCGGCAACGGCCAAGGGATTTCAACCCAATCTTATATCCGTAATCGACACGATTGAATCCGGGCGGGGCGCGGCGGATGTCACCCTGACCCCTGGAACACCTCCGGTGTTTGCCCGAACGAAACTGAAGCTTACCGACTCGGTAGACAACGGACGGGTGACCCTGGCCATATCCACACCGGAATCACCATACTTCAATGGGTTCTCCGCGAACGAGCTGATCGTCGATCTGGTGCCCGGAACCGGATTGCCCGGCCAGCTCGCGACGCCGATTTGGGACGCGGCCAGACAGGCCTATCTGGTCTCCTACAACGATGCCTCCCACAGCTTTTCACTGCAGATTACGGCGGACGCGGAGGCCAATGACCACGATGCGACCGACGATGACAAGGTCACGATGTGGTATGATTACGCGCCGGCCTATTCCGGAAGTGAAATGGCGTCGTCGAGCACGGTGGAACTCGACCAGGAGCTTGGCGGCACGGATTCCTACTCCGGCGACGGGGGCACCGCGACGTACCAGATAACTCCGGGCGCCATTGACGAAGCGGCTCTCGATGATGACGCCGCCGACAAGATCGTGCTTCAGATCACGGAAGTGAGCATCGGCAACGTCTCCAACCGGGGATGGGTCCATGGGTCCGGGGATTACCTCTATGACATTGATCTGACCGCCTACGACCAGAACGGGAATCTGATCGGAACCACGGACGATAAGAACTACATCAAGGGTTATATTATCGTCAGCATTCCGTTTGATCTGGAGGTGGTGCCTCCTGCTGGATTCGAAAGCCGTGCGTTTGTGATTCGGCATGCCAAGACAGCGACCCAGCTTCTACAGGGAGGCGGCACGATCATCCCGTTGGCCGACATTATGGCAACGGATTACCTTTATGGGATCGTTACCGTCCGGGTCCGAAGCCTGTCGGTCTTCGGCATCGGTCCGGCGACGTCACCCCCGGTGCAGGGGGACAACGGCAGCGGTGGTGGCGGATGTTTTATCGCTACGGCCGCCTATGGATCGCCGTTCGAAGCCCATGTCGCCATTTTACGCGAGTTCAGAGACGTTTATCTGTTGCCGACGGACCTGGGGCAGGCGTTTGTGCGGGCCTATTACCGGTATTCGCCTCCGATTGCGGACGTTATTGCTGAAGAGGCGTTTCTTAGAACGGCAGCAAGGGCGGCGTTGGCCCCGCTGGTGATTTTTGGATATGTGCTTTTATATGCACCCTGGGTCGGAACCGCGGTGATCCTGGCCCTGCTGCTGGGCGGCGGATGTGTCCTGCTTCGAAAACAGCGGATGGCGTTGTTTCGAGGGTAATCGGAATCGTTAATATGTGGATGACCGGGTCCACGAACGGGAATCGCCGGGTGGCGCACCAGCAACCCGGCGTTTTTGTTGTTTTTTGACGCTGGATTCGGTATTAGAAGTGGTTTTAAAACCCCATCTAACGCCGAATCTCCGTGTTGCGGACCTCCTTAAAATGCTCACATACTTTATGTATGCTGCGCTTTTGCGTCGGCCCGCGCCTTGACCTTCGGCGCGATCTGAGGTTTTTAAACCACTTCTATAAAAGTCGGGAATGGAGTGCGTCCAATGCCGCGATATAGCCGTAGGCACCTAGCCCGCTGATCTGGGCGGATACGGCCCCGGCGATCATGGAATGGTGACGAAACGACTCCCGTTTATAGATATTGGAAAGGTGAACTTCGATAACCGGTATATCAAGGAGCAAAATGGCGTCGCGGATGGCGACGCTGGTATGGGTGTAAGCAGCCGGATTGATGATCAAACCGTCGATTCGACCCATGGCTTCCTGTATTTTTTCGACGATGCCCCCTTCGTGATTGGTCTGAAAGGTCTCCAGCTCGATGTTCACGGCATCGGCTCTCTGCCGTAACCAAGCGTCAATGTCGGCCAGGGATTCTGTTCCATAGATGTCCGGCTCCCGCTTCCCGAGCATATTCAGGTTCGGGCCGTGGATGACCAGAATTTTGTGTACGTTGGTGGTCATGGGTTGGTTGTCCCCATCAGCTCGCGAAACCTGCTGATTACCTGTCTGTAGTTATGGCTGCCGAAAATGGCAGATCCGGCGACAAAGGCATCTGCCCCGGCGTCGGAAACTTCCTTGATCGTTTTGTTGTTTACGCCTCCGTCAACTTCAATCAAGGTCGATAATCCGCGATTCTGAATCATCTTTCGAAGCTGGCGGATTTTCTGCAAACTGCTCTTGATGAACGATTGCCCCCCGAATCCGGGATTCACACTCATAATCAATACGAAATCCACGTCTTCAAGGATCCAATCGATGGCTTCCAGGGGTGTGGACGGATTCAGAACCACCCCGGGCCGAGCGCCCAGGTCTCGTATCATGTGAATCGTACGATGCAAATGAACGCACGTTTCCACCTGTACGGATACAAGATTAGCTCCGGCATGCACAAAGTCCGGGATATAGCGATCCGGCTTCTCAATCATCAAATGAACATCCCGGGGCAGGTCGGTGACGCGGGCGATGGCTTCGACCACAAGGGGGCCCATGGTGATATTGGGAACGAAATGACCGTCCATGACGTCCACATGGATCCAATCGGCCCCGGCGTCCTCAACCGCTTTCACTTCCTCACCCAATCTTGAAAAGTCCGCAGAAAGAATCGATGGTGCTATCCGTTTCATAGGGTTCCTTTATTCCCGTGAGCCCGTGTGCCCGTTGGCCCGTCTTCCCGTTCGCCCGCGGGCTGGTGAGATACCGGCATCGGCGTAACGTTATACATTCTATGTGTTTTGGCTTTTAGAGCGGCGCAGCCGCGTTTCATAAAATCGCGCAGCGATTTTATTCTTTATCGAAAACTTCGGTTCGGATCAACTCCCCGTCCTCGTACAGGTACAACGACGCACGGGTCTTTTTGGGAATGAGGAACAATAGTTCCTCGCCGGGTTTGAAGTATCGGTCGATAATATCACCTGAAAACCCGTAGCCGTCCATGCGGAGGCGCAATTTACGTTTTAGAAAACCGTCCGGAACCCGGTAGTGAAACAGACGTCCGGACGTTGTTTGTTTTCTCGAATCATCATCGGAAGGCCCGCCGCGCCGGTTTATGACCAGTTCAAGGGATTGCCGGTCGGTGATCTGCCATCCCGCCTTGGGATATTGATGGAGTACCGTATTCTCCGGTGTTTCAGCAGACCGGGCGTACCTCAGGTTCCCTATTGCGAGCCCGGCGAGATCTGTTTTGCGCACCACGTCGTCAAATGCCTCTCCGGTATAGTTTGGCATGATATACGTGTTCGGGCGGGGACCCATGCTGGTGAGAAGATCGGCGCAGGTGCCGCGTCGGATTATTGAACCGGCCGGCGGGGATTGGGCGAGTATCGTGCCTTTTTTCCCACTTGAGTGGTGCACCTGAGCGATTCGGGACAGGCAGATCGTGTTATCTTCAAGGATGATTTTGGCTTGGACGAGTGCCAGCCCACGGACATTCGGCATCGGGATATTTCTCGGCCCCTTGGAAAGCGTGATCCGGACCTCGCGGCCTTTTTTTATTTCCGTCCCGGTGGGTTTGTCCTGGGAGATAACATGATTCTTGGGAACACCCTCACTATATTCGGATCCGATCACCTTGATATGAAGGCCCAGATTCGAAAGCACCTCCAGGGCATACACGACATCCCGTCCGGCCAGATCCGGTACAACCACCGTCTTTTCGGCGCTCACGAGAAGCGTCAGGGTCAGATAGGCACTGGCACCGACCAATCCGGTGAAGAGGAGCACCATGGCCGCAATTTTGAGAACCTTAACCATCATATCGTTGAATAACATCGCGCAACGATTTTATTTCTGGGCGACCCTGAGCACCTCTTCAACAGTTGTCCTGCCATTTAAGACTTTCCGAATGCCATCCTGGGGGAGCGTGATCATTCCATTTTCAACGGACGTCTGCTTGATCAAATTGGAGTCATGGGTATTCAGGATCAGGCTCTTCAGCTCGGGGACCATGGTCATGATCTCGAAGATGGGGATGCGCCCCAGAAAGCCGGTGTTGATACAGTCCTCACAACCGGTGGCCCGAAAAACGGTTTGCCCGGACACATCCGAGACCGTCAACCCAAGGCCGGCAAGGAGACTCTCTTCAGGGGTGTAGGATTCTTTGCAATTGTTGCAGAGCAGCCGCACCAGCCGTTGGGCGACAACGGCCAACACGGCGGAAGAGATTAGAAAGGGCTCCACGCCGATATCCACCAGTCGGGTAATCGCGCTGGCAGAATCGTTGGTGTGGAGTGTCGAAAAGACGAGGTGGCCCGTCAGGGCTGATTGCACGGCGATTTCGGCGGTTTCGTGATCACGGATCTCGCCCACCAGGATGACGTCCGGGTCCTGTCTGACGATGGAGCGAAGACCCCGGGCAAAACTCAGGTCGATCTTTGGATTCACCTGGATCTGACTGATCCCCGGAAGCTGGTATTCCACAGGATCCTCGATGGTGATGATATTGATATCCGGGCGATTGATCGAGGCCAGAATCGCATAAAGCGTTGTGGTTTTACCGCTTCCGGTCGGGCCCGTCACTAGAATAATGCCATTCGGTGAGGTGATGAGCTTCTGTACCTGCTCAAATTGATCGGCTTCCAATCCGAGCTCCGTCACTTTGAAAAAAGAGCTGGCCTTGTTCAGCAACCGGAGCACGACACGCTCTCCAAAGGAGGTCGGCAGGGTGGAGACCCGCACATCGATTTCCTGTTCGCCGATCCGGACATCGAATCGACCGTCCTGGGGCAGGCGTTTTTCGGCGATGTTCAGCTTGGCCATCACCTTGATCCGCGATATCAGTGCCGGCTGAATCCCTTTGGGCGGTGTGACCAGATCGTAGAGGATCCCATCGACACGGTAACGGATCTTCAGGCTGTTCTGGTAGGGTTCCATATGAATGTCGCTCGAGCGGGCTTTGATCGCTTGTGAGATGATATTGTTGACCAACCGGATGACCGGCGCGTCACTGGTATCGGCCAGCAGGTCCGCCGTATCCTCCATCGCGCCGATCAGGGTGTCATCACTGTCTTCCATATCCTGAACGAGCTGCTCCGTGGTGTCCCGGTTGAAATCGTAGGCCATGCCGATAGCCGACAGGATCTCATTCCTCAGGGAAAAAACGACCTGGTAGTCGTCCACACCCAGAATCCGCGCCAGATCATCCATGGCCGAGAACGCAGACGGGTTGTTAATGGCAATGAGACATTTTTTTCTGGTTTTCAGGCCGGCCCCATCCTTGACGGGGGTATCCGTGTCCGCTCCCGACAGGAGCTCTTCCGACAGTATCGGAACCATGACATACTTCTTTAAAAACTGAATCGGGATATTCTCGGTGAAGTCACTGCGGATATGCTCCAGGGGCAGGTTTGGCCGGAAAGGGATGCGATACCGTTTGCACAACGCTGTCAGAAGCTGTGTTTCGGAGAGTATGTTTTTCTGCATGAGAAGATCAAATGGGTTTTCATCCTTTTCCTCGAGGATTTTCATCACCGCCGGCAGCTGTTCCTCTGAAAGATTGACCTTCTCTTTGATGGCATCTATAAGCTGCCGGATCATGATACACCTTTTGGGGAGGGGGCAGGTTATCGCTTCCGGGTTAATCGGGGATTTCAGCCGGGCGCCTGGCGGGAGCGTCCGTGCGGCGGCCGTTGCCCTCGTAGAGTTTGATACTGCCTTGCCGAAGCTCGTCCATGTAATTTTGTTTGTCTCTCAAAATGGCGGCAGATTCCGAAGGATTGGCCACCACTTTCGGGGTCAGGAATATAAAGAGATTCGATTTTTCGGTTGCCTTGGACCGGGATTTGAACAGCCATCCGAGAAGGGGAATATCTCCAAGAAAGGGCACCTTGTACTCTGTCTGGGTAAAGCTGTCATCGATCAGCCCGCCAATGACCACGGTGTTCTGGTCCGCCACGATCACCGAGGTTTCGATGGTGCGTTTGAGGGTCGTGGGGCGATCCGGAGAGGTGGTGGCCAGTTCGTCCAACTTGGATATTTCCTCGGAGATGTCCAGCTGAACCATCCGTTCCTGGGTGACATGGGGGGTTATTTTCAGCGTAATGCCCACGTCGCGATACTCAAAGGACTGGTATGTTTCAATGCCCGCTTCTGCTGCAGAGCGGGTCTGGAAAGGCACATTTTTCCCGACCACGATGGTGGCCTCTTCGTTGTCGGTGGTCAACAGTTGCGGCGTCGACAGAAAGTGCACGTCCTTGTCCTTGCTAAAGGCCTGAACCATGGCCGAAAGGCTGGCAAAATTCTTTATGCCGTCCGGGGTCGTCACCGAGATGATGTCCTTAAACGCGCCAACAGAGAAACCGGCGGGAAGGGTCGCGTTATTGAGAAAGTCCCCGGTGTTGGCGAACTGGCCGCCGGCGTCACCGCCGCTGAAACCGGTTCCGAAAATGCCTTCCTGGTTTCCGATTTCACTAAACGCCGCCCATTCAACTCCGACGGAAAAGTCTTTTTCAACATTGACCTCCATAATCACCGACTCGATGAACACCATGGACCGGGGGATGTCGAGCTTTCTGATGACCTCTTCGAGGACCATATAGTCATCCTTTTCCGCCATGATGATGAGACTGTTGGTTGCCTTGTCCGCTGTGATCTTGACCGACTCCGGAACCACGGGCGCCGCTTTTTTGCCGGCTGTGCCGGTGGCGGCTTTGGTGGGCAATGCCTGAAGCACCTTGGCCAAATCTTCGGACTGGGCGTTTTCAAGGTAATACACATGGATTTTTTCTTTGCCCTCGGGCACCTCCTTGTCCAACATGGCAATCAGACGGCGTGCTCTTTCCGTGTCCACCTCACTGGCCAACATGACGATGGTGTTGGTTCTCTCTTCCGGGACGAATTTAAGGGTTTTGACCGCAGCACCCTTTTGTCCTTTTCCCCGGCTCGGAGCGAACACCGTTTCCAGCAGCTGCGCCATTTTGGCGGCATCCGAGTAGATGATCGGTACAACGGAAATCTCGTGGCCGATGCCGGTAATGTCAATGGCGTCCAGAATTCTGATGAGTCGAGAGATGTTGGACTGGACATCGGTGACAATCAGCATGTTGGTGGCCGGATATGACAGGATGACGCTGTTTTTGGAAACCAGCGGCGTAAACAGCCGCTTTATTTGATCGGCATCCGCATAGGTGAGGGGTATGATCTGGGTGACCACGCGGTCTTCGGGCGATTGGGCATTCCGTTTCAACAACGTCTTGATGTCTTTGGTGCGGGCATCCGGTGCCGGAACGATTTTGGTGACCTTGCCGCTGGGCACGGTGGTGAACCCGTTTACTTCAAGGACGGATTCAAAGACCCGGAACGCTTCGTTGATGGAAATTCGGCTCGGAGAGATGATCGTGACGTTGCCCTTGACACGATCGTCGACAATGAAATTCGTGTCGGTCAGCTCGCTGATGAACTTGATAAAGACATTGATATCCACATCGTTAAAATCGATGGTCACATACCGATCCGGTGACCGGTTCCGATCAGATCCGGCCCGGGTCTGAGCAAGCCCGGAAACCACCGGGAACGACAGGTACAGGGCAACGGCGAGCAGAACGGTATATCTACGAAAAATGGCTCTTTGCATCTTCATGTGTGAACATCCGGTATGATTCATTGAAACCCACCCATAGGCCGGCAAGCATTTTATAACATCCCTGGAAATAATTAGCGAATAGAATAGTTTATCGTTTCCTCCCGTCCCCGTCGCTTGATCTGAAGACTCATCTTCGGTGACGAGGTCAGCTCGTTGTACATTTTCATCACATCCTCGACGGAGCTGATATCCTTTCCCCCCGCCCCGGTAATAATGTCGCCGCTCCGGAGCCCCATCTTTCTAAACAGGGATCTTGGCTTGATGCCCGTGATGCTGATTCCTGCTGCCTCCCCATCTTCGAAATGGGGGCGAATGCGTGCTTGCTGAAGAAGTTCGGCCGCATTCGCCATGGCGTCTTCCAGTGCGGATCGCTGCAGTCGGATGTTACGGGAAATCGGCCGTCGCTCGCGACCCGCCCTGGCCCTGGGAGTTTTCGCCGGACGACTTGTCCGTGACGCGCCGGTGCTCGGTTTCTCCATCTCCAGGATTTCATCTTTTCCATCGACGGAAAGAATCACCTTTTCTCGCAAAATGAGTTTGACAGTTGCATTCTGGATACTGTCGCCGGTTCGATAGAGTTCCTGTTTTTTGTTTTTCGGGTCCTGTATCACGGCATACTCGGTCGCTCCACCGCCGGAGACCGTGCCCCAGAGTTTCAGATTCAGTTTTGTCGGCTCGAGGGCTTCCAGGTCGACCTTCGGGGTCGATGCAACATTTGCTGCCGCTTGGGTTTTGAACAGGTTGCGCTTGGCGATGCCCGAGTAAAAGGCCAACGGCCTGGAAGGGGGTGTCGCCGGAGCACTCCGGGGTTCGATGACGTGGGTGTCCGCGATGGGCTGCTCGACCTCTGTTTCCGTCACCGAATAAACGGCCCGCACGACCATGTATACCCCGAGGGTGATTAAAAGAATGTTTGCCAATATGAAATAGTGTTTTTGCATCTGAAATCAGTCGGCCGGCAGGGTCATCCGAACCGATGGATTGTCCAAGGTTCCTCTGATCTTAAACGAAATCGGGCCTTTGAGCAAATTTGCGTCCGTCCGCGCCGATTTCGGCGGTCGTCCGGTTCCGGTGATGGCCGCTGTGGATGTACTCTGAAGATTCACAGTCAGCTCCAGGCGACTCGAGGAAATCGGTTTATGGGGGATGCACACACCCCTTACCTCGGCACGAAACATCGCACTACGGATGCTCGTGTCTTTGAATCTTATTTGGCCCGGGCCGATGATGGCGGATCCCGTTATATCCCCTGAAACCGGTTGCCGGCTGAATGATCCGGCCGCCGGATGGGTGGTCCGAAAATTCGCCAGGGTCACGTCATATGTGGCAAGCCACGGTTTCTGCGCGGGTGCGTTCAGGGTAACCTTTCCGTCAACCGTTCCGGAAATCAGAACATCTCCCGGCAAGTTGCCCTCGGAGAGTGTTTCAAGGTTCAGGTTGCTTACGTGTGACGTAACCGTCATGTCCCGATTCCCTCGGTTTCCCGCAACTGCCACCGTGCCGTGCAACCAATCGTCAATGCCGAACGCGATTTTTTTTTTGAACGAGCGAGATAATTCCCGGTTTGATGGTGAGGCGGTTCGAGGTCATGACGGGATTTCCCTCCACCAACCAGGTGATGTTTTCCAGCTCGAGGCTCAATGGAAATCCGATGCCCACGTCTTGCGCGGTCACTGACAGCTGGGGAACCAGTGTGTTCATTCTGGCAAGGATGAACGCTTTCATGCGTTGCCCGGGAAAAAGCAGATACGAAAACACCGCTGTTGCCAATAGTGCATACGCCAGATAGAGCATCGGCGTCAGCATGTTTCCCGATCTGCTACTCCCGGGATGTGGTGCGATCGAAGATCCCATTGTATTGGTCGTGTGTTATCTCTTCCTGAAAAGGGTCCGCTGAAACGCTCACATGTCTACCGTCTCAAATTCCATCACCGCATCGATAACCCCCTTGTCCTTGCCGGCTCTGGATATGCTCAGCCGCCGGACATTGACCATGTTCGGCGACGTTTCCACCGCATGAAGATAGGTAATCAGTTGCTCCATGGATATCATTTGCAGTTTCATTTCGACCGTGGAAAGCGTGTAGGGGCCCTCCCTGGCGGCGAGGACGACGGTTTCATGTAGGCGATTCGATCCTTGAGACCTGTTTTCCCGGCATTTTCGTCGAGAAACGAGAACAGGGTAAATCCTGTTTTCTTTACGGCGATCCGGCTCTGCAGGTTCTTGGTGTTTTTGTCGATGGCATCGAATTCCGCCTTGAGCAATTGCATATCCACAAGAACATTTTTTTCGGCACGCAACCGGCGCTTCAGCCGTTTCTTTTTATCCAGCAGCGGAAACACCAAAAACTGCAAGACGATAAACAGTGCAATAAAACCGGCCGCCAGCATCACAGCCTGTTTTTCTCTGGTGTTCAGACGTTTCATAATTGTACTTTCAGCTTAAAGCTGATGCGATTTCCCGATTTTTCCACATTGGCGGACGTAATCGTGACCGATCGAAACGCCTCATATCCTTCCAGGCGGACTTTGATCGCATCCACTGTGTTGAAGGTGTCGGTCTGTCCACTGATCAGGAGGCTGTCGGTACTCAGTACCAACCGACTGAGCTCGACATCCAGATTCGCCGGTATTCGCCGGCTGATTTCGTGCAACATGTCGACTGCCCGCAGTCCCCTGCCGATACCACTGTCTTGAAAGGCGCTTTTTTTGGTGTCCTGAAATTTGTCTTTGAAATACGCCAGCTGTTCGGCCGGGTAAACGATGTTGCGACTCTCCGGAAACGTTTGCTGGAATATACTCTGGATTCGCGCCGCCTGAGCGTCAACCCCCTTCTCGAGCCGATAGGTATCCACTATCAGGCTGACGAACGCCAGCAGCAGCACCGCCCCGGCCAGTGCGGCCGAAAACAGGATGTTCTTTCGATATTCCGCCCATGGGGTCTTCTTGGCAAAGGCTCCCTGTCTGAGATTCGGTGCTGGAATCCTCTTGGATCCCATCAAGGCCATGGAAAGGGCGTCATTGAAGGGCTCGTCAGGTGCTTTGGCCGGTAACGGTCGATCCACAGGGATGCCCGATTCCCGGATCATCTGAACCCGTCGCACCGGAACTTTCAGGGTATCTTCCAACATGCGATCGATCCCGTTTTGATCCGCCCCGTTACCGGTGAGAACGAGCCTTTCAACGGCGATCGGCTGCCGATGAATATCGATGTAGGCAGTCAGCGTGCGAAGCAGTTCCAGTACCAGTCGTTTGGGACTCTCCGTGCCGGCCGCCACGGAACGGACATCCCGAATAGCTCCGTCAAGGATGATAAACAGCGTGGTCCAGCGGTCACGGATATCGGCCATGATCCAGGCCCCCGAATCCCCGGAAGACTCTATCAAGCATTGCGCTGTGGGAAATCCGCTTACCGTGATGGCGTCCGGCTCGACATGCGCGGTGCCCAATCCGTCGATGTGAGATTGAAGATCTTCAACGGGCACCGCCATGGCAAGGACATGGTTGCCCGAGGTGGCGTCCTTTCGGCTCTGTACCGAGGCACATTCTGTGACAACATCTTCGATGGGATACGGGATAAGCGGTTCCATTTCAAAGGGAAGTATTTGTCGAATTTTCTTGACGTCCTTAAAGGGGACCGTAAGGCTCCGGAAAGATACGCCATCTGCGGGAAGCGATGTGATACAGACGGCACCGGTGGTGTCCATCTTTTCGACAGCGTATATAACGGCTTCCTCGAGCTCTTCGGATGACGCGTCAGCCGCCTTGAAGGGGATATAGGCGTGATCCTCCAGGCGTTCTCCTTTCAGACTACTACTGATGAGTGCGGCACACACCCCATCGTGGCAGATATCGAGCCCGAGAATTTTCTTCGCCATTGGTCAAGTACTCTCTGTTGTCATCGATAGCACCCATCCCGGATATTCCGGAATGAAGCCGGGCTGAACATTTTCCATCAGGGCCGATGATTGGCCGCTGTTGTTCAGATTGTGTTATAAGATCTTGTAACAATTATATTTTATTTTGTTTGCCAGCGCAAGGCTTTGCAGACCCATTGGCCGGAATTTTGCGCCTGTTGCCGCCGGACGATGGCGATGACCGATAAGGTGGTGTCATTTAAGGAGGCCCTGGATTCTATCCTGAAGATATCGCTCATCAACGATATCAGAGTCGGATCGATTTCCACATCCGCGGCTCCGGGCGCGTTCTGGTACCATTTCGGCGTGGATAGAACGTCCAGAGCTTCGGTTTGTTCCAGCTCCTGGCGATACTGTAAAATGGACTCGGCCAGGTCCCGGCTCTCCACAGGGAGCAATGCGGCGATGACCGCCAGCCCGGCGGTATTGATGTTTATTCTCCCATTCCAGGTAGCCGTGGCACCTTCTCCGGCCTGGACCCCGAACGTCGTAAAATAGGATTCCATCCCTTCTGTTTCGCCGCTTCCGTTTAACAGCTCCCGGGTAAATCCTTTAATCCGGCCCAATTCCGAGAGGTGGCGCACAGGGCCATCGACCGGGCTATCCGGGGGATCAAGATCTTGATAGTATTCGGACTCCGCACCACTGAAACCGGTAATGGCGTCATCGTCGCCGGAGTCGAGCCAATCCTTCATCGAGTTGATTAGAGTTGTACTTTCAACATCTTGAATTTCATTTGTTTCTATCCAGTATGATAAAAACCGATCCCAGAGTTCTCGCTGGGTTTCGTTGAACTCGATGCCCTCGGGAAATTGAACCAGGGCATTTATCTGGAGACGGCTCATTTCGTCAGTGATAGCCACCTCAAGAGTACCGTTCTCAAACTTGAGTTCGCCGAGAAATTCGTCGATGTTCACTGGATCGGCCCATAGATCTCCAAATGAATCGGTCTCGTTTTGGCTTTTGTCTTTTACCAAAAGCGCCCGGGCTGCCTGGATCCCGGTTTCGGCCATCTGTTCCAGAAGCATTCGATCCCGTGCCAGAGCTGTTGAAGATACGGCAGCTCTGGCACGCCGGTGAAATTCCAGAGTGGCGGCGACGGCGAGTGCCATGAATGAAAGGGTTACGAGAATCGCCACGCCTTTATTGGATTTGAGAATCATAGGGTTCGTTAGCCCGTTGGCCCGTTTGCCGGTTGGGTCAAGATACAAGTTTCAAGATTCAGGATACATGATTAAGGGGACTGCTAGCGATCAATGAGCTATCAATCTCTTTTGGGTGCATCTTGTATCCTGCAGCTTGCATCTGTTCTTTTCATCTTTCACCTTTCAGCTTTCAGCGTTGAGCGTTCAGCTCCTCAACCACGATTTCCTCAGATCCCTTCCAGAGAGATTGTTTCTCTGTGAACTCTGTGAGCTCTGTGGGAGATAATCTTTTCCCAGACATCCGCAGTCCCATCTCTCTTTCAAAAAAACTCCGGGTATCCAGAATCCAGTATCGAGAATCCAGAAACCAGCCCGCCAGAGGCGGGCATGCATCCAGTATCGAGTATCCAGAATCCAGTATCGAGCATCCAGAACCCATTATCCCCTCGGTTCCCGGTGCACCGGCAAATAGATCCGATTCTCGTAGGTTCTTGGCGGTTCATCCGGATTTCCCATTTGAAGCGTCACGTGGACTGCTCTGGGAGTGGCATAGTCAAAATCATCCGATTCTGAATTCCATTCATCGAGGGGTGTACCTTCGTCGTCGATGTAGGTGATCGTCATGGACTGAATCTGATCGCAAACAATGGGATCCGTGTTGCGTTCTTCGAATTCGGGAAAGGGATAGAGATGGTCCGAGCGACGCAGATGATAGGCATCGGTTTGATTTCTCTGGAGATAATACCAGATCTGTGCGAGTCCCTGGCCTTCCCCGCCGTCTTTTGGAACGTGTGCAAGGGTGGTAAAACCGAGTCGTGGCCGGTCGGTGCCGCCACCGAAGTCGGTTCCGCCCAAAAAGCCGAACGGGTTCGGTTCTTCGTTGAATCCGGCGGGTTGGTATTCCGGGGGCAGCAGTACGTATGAAGACCGGAGATCGGTTTGAATGCGTTCCAAACAGTTTCGGGCCCTCTCAGAATCGGTGATGTGGCTTTCGATCGCGCCGGTGGCGCCGAACAGCGAACGATAGGAGATGACAATTGTGCTGATGACGATACTGAAAATAAATATGGCGATCATGATTTCCAGCAGGGTAAAACCGCTGGATGTTGATGGATGATTTGTGTTTGGTGTTTTGTGTTTGGTGCGTGGTGTGTGGTTCATGGCTGTTTATCCCGTTGTCCCGTTTGCCGGTGGGCCCGTTAGCCCGTGTGCCCGTCGGCCGGTGCACCTGCGTCGTTTGCCGCCTGTGGCGTCACTGGTCATTCGTTCCGCTTTGCGGAACGTCATTTATAACGCTTCGACTTCTGTGTTCTTAAAACCCAAGTTCCAATATCCGTGTGCCTTCCATCCGGTTTCCAGCCCGCCAGAGGTTTACCCGCCTCCGGCGGCGCCAAAGGCGACCAGGGTTTACCCGCCTCCGGCGGCGCCACAGGCGACCAGGGTTTACCCGCCCGCCCGAGGCGGGTAAACCTCCGGCGGGCTGGCAAGCATCCAGCAACCAGGATCAAGTACCCTATTGCTGGACAAACCGGTACGTTCGCATGCGATAGATCATGTCCTCGTCATTCATGGACACCGTAACCTCAATTTTTATCATGGATCCGGGTCCATTCTCCAGGATTGCCGGCAGCACCTCCTCGGTTTCCACACGCCATCGGTACCCCGGCATGTCGCTGCCGAAATCGCCCCCGTCGGGGGTGGCGTTTTCAATGCCGGCGACGTCTAATTCGGTGAGTTTTGTCTGGGCCAGTAACGGCGCCAGGGTATAGAACTTCGACGCTCCGGTCATGGCGATGGTCTGAAAATGCAACCGAAAAACGGCGACAAGAACAATGGCAAGTATCGCCACGGCCGCGAGGACTTCCAGAAGGGTGAAGCCGCTGGGTTGTGTGCTGTGTTTCGTGTGAGGTGTGTTGTGTTCGGTGATCAACGGCCGAGTCCTGACGTGTGCCTTTCGTTTATTGCCCCCCCCAGCTTTGGCGAAATCCGTTGGCCCGTGCGTCCCGCCAAGGCGGGATTGGCCGATGGAACCTGTATCCTGGATCTTGTATCTTTCTCCACTGGATCCTGCGCCCGGCATCCGGCACTCCGGGGCGCGATGAATCCGTTATGGCGCCGAAGATGCCGTTGGACATCTATCGGGAAGCTCACGCAAGCGCCGGCCCCTTGCTATTGTTCGTATTCCAGATACCCCTCGGTCAGACGGACGGCCGCTAAAAACGGCTGAACATCAAAAGACAGCCGTTTTCCCGCCCGATCTTCAACGTGGATCACCGCCATGCTCGAGTACCCTTTTTTGTTAAACCGCAGGAACACCACGCCAGAGGTAACGGCACTAGTGTTCGGCAGCGCCACATCCATCAGGGTGAGACTGTCCGTAAACCGATACCCGCTGCGTCGGGCCCCATCCAGGTCCTCATCGCTCATCCCTTCTCTGGAAATCCACATCAGATTTTCGTCCAGGTCCACATGGAGCCGGTAGTCCGCCTGTTCCCTCACCGCCTTTTCCTTGAGATGATGGATTGTCGCGGTTATCCACAACGTCGCCTTGCGACCCGAATCGGTAAACAAGGTGCTTCCAAACCGTGGAACCGCCAGAAAGAGCATCAGACTGATGAGAAACACCACCACAATCAGCTCGATGAGGGTGAATCCGGGGTGGGATGATTGGCGTTCCGTGTGTCGTGTGTCGCAGATAGGCATGGGATCGTCAAACGGATGAAGATGGCTGATGATTTTACCGATGACCGAACACATGTGCCGGTTCACGAGGACATGGGATCGTTATGGTTTGCCGGGTCGAAGCCTATGCATAGCCTGAGGCACGACACGACGGGGCTGATTTCGTAGCGCGGGGCCTCGCCGTCAGGCGTTTTGCTAAGCGGCGTTGCCGCGCTTCACAGAATCGCGGAGCGATTCTATTCTAATTCCCAACTCGTGATATCCTTGTCATTCTCTTCTCCTCCGGCGCTACCGTCCGATCCATAAGAGATGATATCGTAGTCGTCATTGACGCCGGGGCTGATGTAGACGAATTCGTTCCCCCACGGATCTTTTGGAACAGAACCCTTTTCCAGGTATCCGCCCTTTCTCCAACTCTTGGGGATCCGGCCGCTCTCCGGCTGCTCCACAAGGGCCTCCAGTCCCTGTTCCGTGGTCGGATAAAAACCGTTGTCCAGCTTGAAAAGCTTGACCGCGGTTTCGAGGCTCTCGATCTGCATGCGCGCCTTGGTCCGCTTGGCCTCTTCCGGCCGCCCCATGATCCTTGGCACGATCAAACCGGCCAGAATGCCTAAAATGACAATCACGACCATGATTTCAATCAATGTGAACCCGCGGTTATCTTGCCTGATAATTGGTCTGTTGGTGTCCATTCGGTCTCCACACATGATTTGTTGTCCAGGGGATGGGTGATGTCCGCCGTCCTTCCGGGTCGGCTCAGCAATGGATATTGGGCCGAATTATTCAACCGGTCATGTCACCGGCAGATTTTCAGCCCGACCACCTCATAACCCAGCCCAATTTAAAATGCTACGTGATTAACTGGTTCATCTCAAATATCGGCAAGCAGATCGAAATAACGATAAATCCGACGATGACCGCCATGACCAGGATCATGACCGGCTCGATAAGTTGCGTCATCTGAAGGACTTTCGATTCCACCTCATTTTCATAGACATCCGCGATTTTAATCAGCATTTTTTCCAGTTCGCCGCTCTGTTCGCCGACCTGTATCATTTGAACCGAAAGGGGCGGGAAGACATCGAACCCTGACAAGGAGTCGCCGAGGGGTTTTCCCTTCTCCACCTCTGCCGTGGCGAATTCCACGGCATCGGCGATCACCAGATTGCCGACAATATTCTTGACAATCGCCAAAGACGGCATCATCGTCACCCCGTTTTCGAGCAGGGACCCGAGTGTACGGGCAAACCTGGCGGCCGCCAGGTTCTTGGTGATCCCTTCACCTCCCGGCATGTTCAGTTTGATGCGATCAATGCCATACTGCCCCCGCCGGGTCCGCTTTGCCATACGGAACGCCACAAAGCCGGCGATCAGAATCCCGATGGCCAGCCACCAGTAGGATTTGAAAAAATTGCTGACGGCGATCAGAATCCGAGTCGGGGCCGGCAGCGCCTGGTTCATTTCCTGAAAGATGGACGTGATGTTCGGCACGATAAAGGTCAGCAGCAGGAGCAAGACCGCCGCCCCCACAAATGCCATGAGGATCGGATAGGCAAGGGCGGCCCGGATGCGGCTGCTCAATGCGAGCTGGCGCTCCTCGATTTCCGCCAAGCGTTCGAGGATGATTTCAAGGGTCCCGGACGTTTCTCCGGCCCGAACCATGTTGACGTACAGGGATGAATACACCGACGGGTAGAGAGCAAGGGCTTCTGCAAAACTGCTCCCTTCGACCAGGGCATCCTTGATCCTGGCGAGAATTTTTTTAAACGCATGACTTTTTGTCTGCACCAGCAGGGTGTCTATAGCCCCGACCAGAGGGAATCCGGCACTCAGAAGCGTCGCCAGCTGGCGGGTCATCATCGCGATATCTGCGGCCCGGACCCGTGTAAAGGCCTGTGATAACGACGGCGTGCCGGATTCCTTCTGCCTGGTCTGGTCGGTGACCTTATTCAAAGAAACCGGATAAATCCGGGAACCGCGCAGTTTGCTGCGGGCCGTCACTGCGCTGTCGGCGTCGATGATCCCTTTGACATTTTTACCCCGGATGTCCAGGGCCGTGTATTCGTAGACTGGCATATGATTTCGTGTATTGGATAATCGGTATTCGGTATTTGGCCAAATACGGTCCAAAAAAATTGACGACGCTTATCCCACCCGTCTGAGCCGAACCGCAAAGAACCCATCCGTGTCGTGGCGGTGGGGAAATGTTCTCAGGCGGCCGACGTGATCGACGACACATCGGGCGGGTTCCGGCATCCCGGAGATATCGGTGTCGATGGCATAGTTCTGTCGACGCGCGAGGAACGCTTCAATGACCCCATCGGTCTCCTCGGGTTCCATGCTACAGACCGAATATACCAAAATGCCCGATGGCTTTACAAGAACAGAGAGATTTTCAAGCAGCTGAAGCTGGGTTGCCCGGAAGGCGCTCAATCGCTTCTTGGATTCCCGCCATTTCGCATCCGGATTTCGGCGGAGCACGCCCAGGCCGGAACAGGGCGCGTCCAGCAAGACCCGGTCGAAACGTCCGCCGGATGAATCGTCCATCTGAAGAATATCCCGATGACGGCCCGATACGATACGGATCCCCAGACGTTTCATTTCCCATCGGAGCCGGGTAAGTTTGTGTCGGCTGATCTCCATGGCCTGTAAACGACCTCTGTTCCCCATCAGTTGGGCGATGTGCCCTGTTTTTCCCCCCAAACCGGCACTTGCATCCAGGATATGTTCGTTCGGTACCGGGTCAAGGAAGTGACTTATGAGCTGGGCAGCTTCGTCCTGCACCTGGAAACCGCCGGTTTTAAAATCCGAAAGATGATCAAGCCTTGTTTTGAGAATGCCCAACCGGATGCCCTCCGGCGAGTAGCGGCAGGCTGACGCCACACGGCTATGGGGCGACAGCCCGGCAATCAGATTTTCCCGGGTGGTTCGCAGCGTGTTGGTCCTCAGGGTGACTGGCGGCACCGCGTTGATGGTGTCACAGAGAACCATGGTTTCCCGCATAGCGAATCGGTTCAGCCAGCGTCTGGCAAGCCATTCCGGAATGGACTTTTCTGCGGTCAGCGATCCGATGGGATTCTTGGCAGGATCGGGGAACTGAACGTCCCGGTGTTCCCGGGCAGCGGTTCTGAGCACTCCGTTGATAAAACCGGTTGTCCAGGATGCCGCCACGGTTTTGCTCAGTTCCACGGAGGTGTTCACCGCCGCAGATACCGGAACTCGATCCAGGTGAATGATCTGGAATAGGCCCAATCGCAAGACATTTCGCACCGGAGGTGCGATTTTTTTAAATGGGGTAGACGAAAAGTGACGGATGATCCAGTCCAGACGGCCTCTCCACCGAAGAGCGCCGTGGATAAGCGCGTTGAACAGGGCCCGATCCTGTTTGGAAAGCTCCGGTGCCCGGATGTCCACCCCATCGATCAGCTGATCGAGGGTTTCATGGCTGTCGTCGATACGGTTGAGAATTTCCAGGGCGAGTTGGCGGGGGCTGGGTTTCATGTATTTTCAGTATGATGGCATATCGTCCGGCTAAACTATGGACCGGGGCAACCTGTCACGGGGCTGTCCGGTTTCAGAATCCCCGTCTCAGGGATCCTTAAAATCAACTAAGGTCGTCGTTTACGCCGGGACTCCGCCGTAAATGTCCCTTCCGATGCCGTCTGCCGATGTTAACCGAGCACCGTCCCCGGCGGCAACGGATTTCCGCGGAGAAAATCTTGGATATCCATTTTCCTGCCCGAGGCGCTCTGAATTTCATGGATCCGCATAACGCCGTTTCCTGCGGCAATACAGAGCTCTCCCGGAAAGCCTTTGATCACCGTTCCGGGCACCGCCTGGTGGGTTTCCCGGACAGGCGCGGCCCGAAGGATGTTGAGACGTTTTTTTCCATGGAACGTAAATGCACCGGGCCACGGGGTCACACCCCGGACGAGGGCATCCAGCTCAACCGCTGATTTTTGCCAGTCGATTCTGCCATCCGCTTTTTTGAGCATCGGCGCATACGAGGCGAGGGAATGGTCTTGGGGTGTCGGGCGAACGGTACCGGCTTTCATGTCATGAAGCGTCTTCAGCAAAAGATCGGCACCCAGTCTCGCCAGACGCCCATGAAGAGTGGCGGCCGTATCTGCGGTACGGATGTCCGTCTCGGCGGTGAGCAGAATGTCGCCCGTGTCCATGCCCGGGTCCATGAGCATGGTCGTGACGCCGGTTCTGGACTCGCCGTTGATGATGGCCCATTGTATCGGCGCCGGTCCTCGATACCGGGGCAGAAGGGATGCGTGAACATTGACGGCGCCGTACCGGGGCAGCGACAGCAGGGGAGGGGGTAGGATTTGTCCGAACGCCACGACCACCAGAATGTCCGGGTTCACATTTTTGACCGCCTTGACGGCGGATTCCGTTTTTATCGAATCCGGCTGGAACACCTGGTAGTTGAAGTTGGAAGCCGCTTGCTTGACCGGCGGTGCAACGGTTTTTCGGCCCCTGCCTTTGGGCCGGTCCGGCTGGGTGACGACCATGCCTATATGATCGGAAGAATCGTGAAGGGCCTCGAGGGTCGGGACGGCAAAATCCGGGGTTCCCATGAAGACTATGTTAATCAGCTGTTCCACCGTGTCGAAGCTGTTTTTTAATCCGTCTCTTGTACAGCTCCCGTTTCAGGGCGCTGATATGATCGATAAAAAGCGTTCCATTGAGATGGTCGATTTCATGCTGAAGAACGATGGCCAGCAAACCATCAGCTTCCATACGGATCGGTTTTCCCTCCCGGTTATACGCGTTTACCAGCACCCGTTCGGCGCGTTTCACGCTGGCGCGAAAATCCGGAACGCTCAGGCACCCCTCGTTTTCGGACAGGACATTGCCGTCCTTTTCGACAATTTCAGGATTGATCAGCACGTGCAGGTCTCGTTGCTCATCGGGGGGGGCGACATCAAAAATCAAAAGGCTTTTGTCGATGCCGACCTGGATGGCAGCCAGCCCGATGCCCGGGGCCAAATACATGGTTTGCGCCATGTCGTCGATAAGTTCCTGCAAGTTCCCATCGATATTGTCGATGTCCTGGGTGGGATGCCGCAGGAATTCATCCGGGTATGTGAAGATGTCTAATATGGACATGGTTATTTCGTTGGCCGGTCATTACGGGATACAAGATCCAAAATACAGGATTCAAGAAACGATGACCGGACATTGGGGTTTCAAGCTAATTAACCTGCATCTTGGATCCTGCATCTGTTCTTTTTATCTTTCAGCTTTGAACTTTGAACTTTCAGCTTCACGTCTTTCAGCTTCGCGCCTTCAACTCATCTCGCTTTACCGGTGCAGTGCGTCCCGGGAAAGGATCGCGATCTCCCGGGTCCGGCAGGTCGCCGGAGCGTGTTACCTGTAAAATATTGACCCCGGTGACAATGGCCGCAGCAAATCCCACCAGGATTACCGGAAGCATCTGAAGGGCATGATTGGCCAGGGTAAACCCGGCGGCTTCCTTTCCCGGCACGCCAAACAGGGTCATGGCAAACACACCGCCGGCTTCCCATAGTCCCCAGAATCCCGGAACCGAAGGAAGGGCGATGAAAAATGCAACGATGACCATCACCGCGGAAAGTTCCAGGTACGAGAGATGGACCCCGGGACAGCCTTGCGCCATGAGATAATAGGAAAATGCCTGAAGGAGCCAGATCATCACTGTAAACATGCTGATCAGGGCGATGCTTTTCGGGTATCGCACCAGAGAGAAGCCGGAGGCGATATTGTCGGTGATGTTGGCCAGGGGAACAGCCAGCCGATCATGTATTTTATTCTTCACGGCGACGCTGCCGAAACTCAGCAGCTGAGGGATCCGGAGGATCGTCTTCTGGATCAACGATCGTGTGTAATCGATGGTCACTAGAATGATGCCAATGATGAACACGAAGCAAATCCGCAACATTCCGGTGGCAATCATTTCGAGGGTGTCCCGGTTGAGTTGGTAATTTCTGAAGGTCATGTTGAGTTCCGGATCGATGGGCACCGTCGCCAGGACAAAGGCAAAAAAAGCGGTGAGCATAATCAGGTCGAACACGCGCTCTGCGGCAACCGTTGCTAGGCCTGTTGTAAACGGTACCTTGCTTTGTTTGCGGAGCAGAATGGGTCGTGCCAGCTCACCCACCCTTCCTGGCAGCACACAGTTCATCATGAAGCCGATCATCATGGGATTGTGAGCCTCCCAAAACCCGACGCGTCTGGCGGAGCGAAGAATGATTTGCCAGCGAACTGCCCGGAGCATGAAGCTGATCAAAATGACCAAAGTGGCCGGAATCATCCAGAGATAATTGATGGTGCCCAGATACGCGACCAGATCGGCAAAAGGAACATTTCGAAATGCCAAATACAGGGTTATCGCCGAAACAACGGTTCCGAGAACCAGGGATATGATCAATTTTTTATTCAATATCTCAGATCATTAGACGGACAAGATCTCTCTGGCATGGTCCACATCCTTGTGGATCTGCCGGGATAATTCTTCAACACTGGAGAATTTGATCTCTTCTCGAAGCCGCTTGATGAAGTTCACCCGAATCTTTTTTCCGTATATATCGTTATCGAAATCAAGGATGTGCACTTCAACCGTAAATTGATGGTCTTCAAAGGTGGGGCTGTATCCGATATTAGCCACACCCTTGAATCGTGTCCCGTCAAATTCGACGGTCGCGGCATAAACACCCGTTTTGGGGCAAAGCTCATCCTGCAGGTTGATGTTGGCTGTGGGGAATCCCAAAAGCTTTCCGCCGCGATCCCGGCCCCGTTCCACCTCCCCCCGGATCTGATAGTGGCGACCGAGCATTTTTTGAGCTTCCGTCATACTGCCATCCATGACCAACTCCCGGATGCGGGTGCTGCTGATCCTCTCGGTATGTGCCCGGGGTGCGGGGATCCAATCGGCAACGACGACGTCGAAATCAAGGTCCCTTCCCATGGATTCGAGAAGATCCACCGTGCCTTCTCTGTTTTTGCCGAAGGTATAATCTCTTCCAACAACGACCACTCTCGCCCCGATGCGCCGGATCAGGAGGTCTTCGATAAATTCCCGCGCGGTCAACGCGGCAAAATCCAAGGTAAACGGGACGCCGATAACAACATCGAGCCCGGCACTTTCCATCAGCTCGATTTTTTGCTCGTACAGGGTGATGAGAGGGGGATGCCCGTTCTGTTTTAAAACGCGGATCGGGTGCGGTTCAAAGGTCATTGCGATGGCGGTGCCGCCAATGGCTTCCGCCCGTTCGATAACCTCGTGAAACAGGGCCTGATGGCCGATGTGCACACCGTCGAAATTGCCGATGGTAATTACGGCATTTGTAAACGGCGTTCTGATGTCGTTCAGATTTTCGATTAACTTCATGGTATAGCCGTTAGCCCGTGGGCCCGTTAACCCGTGGGCCCGTTAGCCCGTTGGGCGGTGTGCCTGTGGGGCGCGTCATCTGCCGTCTGTCGGCGGCGTCATTCGTCATGTGTCCCGCTTCGCGGAACATCATGGGTTCTTCTTCGACTTCTGTTTTCTCGAAACCCGATTCCATTATCCCTGCATCGTGTATCCTGTATCCTGCATCTTGTATCCTGTATCCTGAATTCCAACTTCCGTAAATAGTATCCCGTCGTGAGATTTGGAGAATTTAACTTCCGGCTCCAAACGATAATCACCCTCAAGTTATTGTGCAAACGAGGGTATCGCCCCCATCCGCCTCTGATGTTGAATTTCAGTCGTGCGCGAAATTATTTTCCAAGCGGCGCAGCCGCGCTTCATAAAATCGCAAGGCGATTTTATCTTGACACGGATTCAAAATCCCTATATATGCAACAACTTCTAAACGAAGTCAACAACCCCGCCGGGCCGGTGGTTGCACTGCCTGGGAGGTTCACCAAGTTCGATATGTGTGCCGAAGTGGCGGAACTGGTAGACGCGCTAGGTTCAGGGTCTAGTATCCGTACGGATGTGGGAGTTCGAATCTCCCCTTCGGCACCATTTTCTTATCCCCACCAAGTCCGCGTCCCGTAATATTTATCACCCGTAATGCATTCTGGCTTTGACACCCCTCCGGTAGAATTCTATAATCAAATTTTTATAAAATCCGAAACCATCGTGATCGTTTGCGAAGCTGCGTGAGCGTGGGCCCTTATGTACACCCGTTTCTTCGGTTTTAAGGAAAGACCTTTCAAAATGGTGCCTGACCCGGCGTATCTATATCTAAGCCGGACCCATCAGGAGGCCATGGCGCACCTTGCCTATTCGTTGAAGTCGGGGGATGGATTTGTCCAGGTGACCGGAGAGGTGGGCACCGGCAAGACAACGCTTTGTCGAGCCTTTATCCAACGGCTCGACGAAAGATATGAAGTCGCCTATATTTTCAACCCCGTCCTGGATCCCATCGAGCTATTGAAGGCGATCAACGATGAATTTGGAATCGATACGGAGCCTGACAATGCGCGGGCGTTGATAAAGATTCTGAATGCGTTTCTGATCCAGGCAAAACGGAACGGCAAACAGGCGATTCTCATCATCGATGAAGCACAAAATTTAAGCCGCGGGGTTTTGGAACAGATTCGACTCATTTCCAACCTGGAAACATCCCGAGATAAATTGCTGCAGATCATCCTCTTCGGCCAACCCGAACTGGAACAGACGCTGGATTCCCAGCCCCTCCGCCAGTTGCGGCAGCGGATGACCCTGAGTGCCAGGCTGCGCCCCTTGACCCTGAAAGAGACCAGGGCCTATGCACTGCATCGGATCCAGGTGGCCGGAAGGACACGGGGAGACCCCTTTACGTCCGGCGCCATGCGATGTGTGTACAGGTTTTCCGGAGGCATCCCCAGGCTGATCAACCTGTCATGTGATCGGGCCCTCCTGACCGCGTTTGCCGCTGACAACAAGCAGATCGGAAAAAAAGAAGTGCGGGCCGCTGTCGAAGAACTGCAATATCAGATCCCGGCCCATGGGGCCTCTCGCAGCATGCATTGGATCGGCCAGGCCGCACTGGCATCTGTTCTATTGCTGGTCGTGGCCGGGGTGTTGCTGATGGTCACCGGGATCGTTCCGGCTAGCTGGATTTCGATGGAGAACTGGAAAACGTCGCCGCCGTCGGCGCAGGTACCGGTCCGTGTCACCATTCATGAGATCCCGAAGCCGCCCACCGGGCACGTCATCCATGGGGATACCCCGGTCGATGTCAAACCGGCGATGCAGGTTGTCTCTTTGGATGATGTCATCTCTTCGGAAGACGGTTACCTGCTGAGACAATCCGCGCTGCATACGCTGCTGACCCTCTGGGGCCTGCCCAGCCAGAATCCATCCTTTCTCGAATCCATTGACGACGATGCGATGTTCGTCCGTTTGGCAGCCAATTACCACGGGCTTTCCTTTCTGCGCCTGGTCAATGATTGGACGATGATTGAACGATTGAATCTGCCGGCCATTATACCGATCCAGTCTCCGTCGGACGATGTGGTTCGCATGCTGACACTGTCCGGCGTTACTTCGGACGGATATTTGTTTTACGTGGGAAAGGAGCGCCTAAAAGTTGTCATGAGTCCCGAGGATCTGGCACGCTTCTGGACAGGCGAAGCCTTTATCCTTTGGAAAAATTTTCTCGCGATTAACGGGGTAATCCCCAGAAAGACCAACGGGGAATCGATTATCACCTTGAAACTGCTGCTTCGGGATATCGGTTTTAACGGCATCGAAATCGATGCCGTGTTCGATGAAACAGCCCGTCGGGCCGTTATGGCGGTTCAGGAAAAGAACGGCCTGCCCGTGGACGGTGTTGTCGGGACGATGACCAAGATCGCCCTCTACAATGAGAAAATGTCCCTGAACATCCCAAAGCTCAAACAATAAAAGCGCGGCGCGCTGTTATTGTTTGAGCGAAACGCGGCGTTGCCGCAAGAAAATATCAGTATAAACATCTTCTTGGGAATAGAGGGCATCATTGGGTTGGGCCGCATTGGGGGCCCAGTAGAACCTGAAACCAAACTAATGCGCACGTTTATTCCCAGCACCAGCTTGGGAATTTCATCAAATCTCAAAGAGATTTTATCATGAGCTCCATCCTGAGGGCACTCAAAAAACTCGAAGAGGAAAGACCCACGGAAAAGGGGAGGGTCTTTATCCCGGACGCCACGACACCAGATGGGGCGTACGCCGATTCCACGCCCGCCTCGAAGAAGAACGTGATATTCTTTGGAATCGGCTTGGTATCGCTGATCATGGCGGCTGTCGCCCTGATGGCCGCTTTGGCGATCGGCCCCTTCGCCGACGATGACGTCCAGGTCGGCAGCGGGCCAAACACCCAGTCTGTTGACAACCCGACAACGGAGGGTGATACCAAACGTTCTCAAGACGTTGGGGGTTATCCCTCCGACACCAAGCCCTCTGCCTCGGCAAGCCCGGCAACGGTATCGGACCGTCGGGAACGGTCTGAATCGAATTCCCGCAACGGATCGTCGGCGCCAAAACCTTCGGTGTCCCAGCTCCGAAAGACAATGACCTCACGGCAAAGCACCAGTCGTGTTTCCACCGGCCCGGCTCCGACCGCAGGAAAGGCATCGGGCGCTAAGCTGTCGGACCGAACGTCGAAGTGGCCGGATGTCCGGCCGGCCGCGCCACCGGACGACGATCCGAAACCGGAAGACCGTCCTGCCCGCCGTGCCGATGGCACCGAATTTAATCCGCCCATGCTGGCATCCGCTGATTTAAAGCTTCAAGCGATCTCGTGGGCCGAGGAGCCGAGGCGGCGTCTTGCCGTCATCAATGGCGAAACACTTCATATCGGTGAGCAGACCTCGGGATATGTGATCGTCAATATTAGACTTAACGACGTCATCGTTCGGCAGGATGGGACGATGTGGCGCATGGTGTTCCGTTCCAAATAACGTCACTTCCGCATTATCCCAGGTTCACGCGACATCCCCGACACCCGGATTTGCTCTCTCTATCTTTCGACAGTGCATGCCCGCCTGACAAGGAGCCCGTGACCCGTCCTCCGCTCCCGATCCAACGTGCCCCGGTTCCGGAAGATTCTTCAAGTAATCACAGATAATTGGGGCTTCTATCGGTCGACTGCGCCGACAACTTTCGTCGCGACAATTGTGTCGGCACCTACGAAAAAGTGTGAAATGAATCACTTGAACACCATGGGGTTACCATCCTCTCAAACGATGCAATGCCCTCCTGTATGCCTTGCCACTGGATTTGGCTCACACAGCAAACAACGGTCTCTCGAGTGGATGCCTGCGGGTATGTGCGTACCCTCGGTTGACGGCAGGCCCGGTCGATTCCCCAACATATCGGAGGGCTGATAGATGACTTAATTTACAAGGGATATCACAAACGCCAAAGACGATTTTATTTTGGCATGGAAATCGCATAAAATACCTTTTTTACATGCGTTATATCGTTTCACAGCCGCGTTTATTTGATAATGAAAGCTGTTTCTCTGAGAACCTCAGACGTTTCAAGTGCTGATTCAGGGATTGTGGGACACCTCGACCCCACCGTTGTGATGATCCGTTGAGATCTGGTGGCTCACCTCGAGAGTGTCTTTGTTTTTTAATAAACTGCAAGAAATCAATAGTTTAGTATATTTTGTGCAGTGTAACGCACGGGGCGGAGCTGTATGGAACGGATGGGCCGCCGATCCCGTCAACACCACTTGAGACACATGGTGCGTCCTGTCGGTATCCTGGATTCGACAGACGGGTGTATTGTCGCTTCGGCCGTCATATATGGCGTGACTCCCGGTACGCGGGACCGGAATCCGCATCATTGAGCAAAAGGGTTGTAGGTTCATGCAAATGTGGATAACTATTCAGGTTCAACGAGCCTTCATATGACGATGGGACGGTACAAAATTCAGGTGTTCGGAGCGATGCGAATTTGGGCGGCGTTTGCCCTGGTGGTGATATTAACCCGACCGGTCGGCGCGGAGATCTCCCGTTTTCGCGATCCCCACCCTGAAGGAAATGTCATCGAATATTGGCGATTAACACACGATCCCGCGATCCGTGATCACGCCAACTACCACAACACCGATTGTTGGAGCCCCGACGGCCGGTATGTGTGCTACACCCATTATGCAAAAGCGCCCCCATCGGGAGCAGCAGAAAAGCCGTTTAGTGAAATACATCTTGTCGATTTACATACTGAAAAAGACATCGTTGTCGATGGGGGAATAAGCCCCCGATGGGCGAAACAGCACAACTGGCTTTTTTATTCAAAACGCAGGAGCTTTGGGAATCCATGGGAAGAGGGCACCGAAATATGGCGCCTCGACGGCGATACCGGAAAGAAAGACCTGATTACCTGGGGCATGGAATTTTTAGGGTCCACGGATAGTCATGACCGATGGATCTACGGGAACCAGCGACTTCGTTATTTAAAGGGAAAACAGTGGTCCACCGCCCGGGCACGCATTGCACCGCAATCGCCCATCGAGGTGATCTATCAGAATCCCAAGGCACTCCGTCCACTGTGCAATCCCGTTCATGATGTGGTCAGCCTGCGGGCGAAACAAAAAAGAGAGATGTTCGGTCCAAGCCGCGTCTGGCTCGAACTGGACGGCTCGAATGAGCGTATCGGAGTGCCGATGATCCAGGACGGACATGTCGCCTGGTCCGGTGACGGAGCATACCAGCTCATCGGCAACAGGCAAGCAAGTGGAAGAAAGTGGAATGAACCGTTTCCGAGCGACCTTCACCTGTTAGCGAATACCTACTTTGGTGACGTAAGTTCGTGCGGCAGGAGCGGTCGTTGGATTTGCGGGGACGACGCTGTGGCGGATCTAAGGTCAGGAGACGGAACCCGCGTACCGCGACCCCCTTCAGGCGTTGCCCAACCATCGACCCTGGGCGACATTTCCGGCCATTACGATGCCGACCCAAAGGGCAGCCCGGACGGAACCAAAATCTGTTTCGTGTCAAATTTTGATCTTGAAAAGGCCCCGTTTACCTGGATTCTTGACGCTGTGGCAGATCAACAAAGAATTACCGTTCATAGTACAGAAGGCTTTCCTGAAAAGGGAAATATCGAGATTCGAGGGGAGGTGATCGGCTACAATTTAAAGACGCCGGGATCATTTGAACTGATCGAGAGGCACAAATATGCGACCGGGCGGTACGACGTCCTGAAAAAAGGATGGTATGTCACCGCCTTCAATGACAGGTTAATGACCGAGAAACAACGGTCCCGGGCAAAAAACCCGCCGTCATGGATGCTCCAAGCGATCACGGATGAGCCACAACGTCCGCTTCTCTGGCAGAGACAGACCGATGTATATGTCAGTGTGGTGCGACGTCCCGACCCGCCGTTTCTGATGATCACACCCGACGGCGTGACGCTCGTGCCGGGTGAAAATCACCGTGAAACGCAAAGCTACCTTATCTACCGCGATGGGAAATTGCTGAGCACTGTTTCAGCCCAGCCCGACAACCGGATCGAGCTTCCACGGCCTGGCGTGTACAGTGTCCTGGCTGTTGAGTGGAGTGGGTTGAAAGGAAGAAAGAGCAATTCGGTGACGCTTCTTCAGCCTGCGACGTTGACCCTTCTTTCCGATTGTCCGGAGGATTTCTCATGGACCTGGATCGAATGGCACTTAGAAGGTAACAGGGTTTCCGAGGAGAAGGGCCGTAAGGCACCACGTGCCCTTCGCGAAGTTCACCATCGCTACGACGGTATCATCCGACGAGAAACCTTCACCCACGGCACCATCGCTCAAGCGGAGGATATGAACCGTCAGGGATTTGCAGCTCGCCGGTTGCGATACCAACGCGGCGTTCTGGCTGAAAGAGAATACTGGGTTTCAGAAAATCAGCGCATCAGTCTGGAACGATTCGCCCCCGACGGGACAAAGAGGGAGGAGGTCCGCTGGGAGTACGATCGCGGGGACCGTGCCGTCGAAGTTGACCATTGGTGATTCGATAAGGGACTGCCGGTTAAGCGATCCGTGAAAAACGGACGGAAACTGTTTCAGAGGCAGGGCAACATCTGGAATCGAATACGTTGATGCAGAAAGACATCCTCCAAAAAAGCGCTCATGCGGCAAAATACATGGTTATTTTCCGAGTGCTTTCCCAGGTTGTGACCCTGGGTGTCACGATTATGCTGGTACGCGGCTTGTCGCAGCATGACTACGGCGTCTACAACCTGCTGTACTCCATCATCGGTCTTTTCAGCATAATTGCATCCTTCGGCATCGCAAACACGCTCCAGCGTTACATGCCCGAGTACTACCGCCGTGGTGAATTTCGCATTGCCAACAATCTATACAGGTTGGCGTCGACCATTCGACTGGTTTCAAATGCCGTTGTCTTGGGTCTTTTACTTATTTTCTGGGACCATCTGGCACATTTGTTGAAAATTGGTGAATACCGTGACTATTTCATGCTTTTCTGTGTCATCGTCTTGCTTTACATGCAAAGGGGCATTCTGGAAGTATGCCTTGGAGCCTATTTTCTTCAGAAAAGCGCCCAGGGTCTGGCCTTTGCTTTCGAGCTGATTCGCGGCGTCGGGTACGTTGCGGCCATCCTGACCGGGATGAATCTGTGGCGCGTGCTGCTGGTCGACCTGGCTGCCTATGCTGTCCTGTTTGCGGGCCTTCAAATGGTGTACCGGGTGAAAATCCCGAAGCACGAAGGAACGATGGATCGAATTGAAGGCGCCGAAAAAAAAAGACTGTGGCGTTATGCGCTGTTCTACAATTTCAATGATGCCGGCGTCGGGTTGATCAAGCCGGATATCGACTATTTTCTCATTGCCTATTTTTTTAATCCCGCCCAGGTGGCTGCTTACGCGTTCTGCCAGAGAACCGCAAAATTGCTGGGAAAGGCGCTTCCAGTCAAATATTTGATCGATGTCGTTCGCCCGGCATTCTTCGCGGCAGGAACCGAGATGGACGCCGCCGGTATCAACCGGATATTTCAGCTGCTGTTAAAGTCCAGTTACCTCGTCAACATTCCTGTTTTCTGTTTCATCGCCTCGTTTGGTGATCATTTCATTCAGATCGTTTTCGGGTCACAATATGTTCCATATGCCCGCGTGCTTGCCGCTGTGTGTTTCTTTCGTCTCGCCAGCGGGTTCGACATACCGGTGAACCTGGTTGCCCAATTGGAAGAAAAGGCCGACGTCATCCTGTATAGTAAGATTTTTGCGGTCTATAATCTGATCGCCGATATTATTTTGATCCGGTACTTCGGCATCTGGGGAGCGGTCGTCGCAACAGGGACGGCCGTCTTTGGAAAGAATTTTTTCATCTGGTGGTACGTGCGCGATTTGGCGAACCTCAAAGGGATGGGTCCCTTTATGATTAAGACCGTTGGTTTCTGGACTGTGACGGCTCTGGCCGTCGGCGCTGTCAGCCGTTATATCCCCGGTCACCTCGTTTCCCTGCTTATCGGCGCATCCGTCTTTGGACTGGCCTTTATGCTTCAATTCAGAATGACGCTATTCAGTGAGCAGGACAAGCATTGGCTCCAGAAGGCCGGACAGGGCTCGAGAAGGGGGGCGTATTTCCTGAAGCTATTCAGGCTTCAGCCGGCGTGATGGGATGAAACCGGCCTCAACAACATTTCTCTGTGACCCCCAGCGCTCTGCACGCTTGAGGTATCGGAAGGGGCATCGGAAGGTCCCCGAACGGATCTGGTCTTTCCGGCTGCGCAGTTATCCGGTAAAAGGCGCAGAATCGATGCCGGCGTTCGATACCGACGGAAATCTGTATTTTGGAGCCCATGATGGCTGCTTCTATTCCCTTGACGCTGCAGGTCGTTTACGCTGGATGTTCAAGACGGGAAACAAAATGTATGCCAGTCCCGTGGTCGATGGCGGGTATGTCTTTTTTACCTCCGGCGACGGACATCTTTTCTGTTTCGATCTCCAGGGAAATTGCCAGTGGTCATACGCACTCAGTGAGTATTTCAAGAAGATTGAAGATCGTATCCGCCGCAAACTGTCGCTCTTGTACACGAAGCGGTTTGCCTATGATCCTGACCGGCGGAAGCACTGGACGGTCAAGTGCTGGAGTTCTCCAAATATCGGCCCGGATGGGACGGTGTATATCACCGCCCTGGGAATCGGATTGCACGCAGTTCGTGCCCGGGATGGAAAATGCATCTGGCAATATGATTTGGGGGCACCGCGTCATCATTTGTCCGGAGTCGCTTTGAATCCGGCCGGCGACATCTTCGTTGCGTCCCAACGTCGAAGACTGCACTGCCTGGGTAGCGATGGAACGAAAAAATGGTCATACGATACCGGGTGTGGGTTTGACACCTGGGGCAACCCCAGCCTGGACCTCGATCACGATATCGTCTTTTTCCCGATGACCCAGCGCGAGCGCAACGGACGGCTGTTCGCACTGAACTTCCAGGGCAAAAAAAAATGGGAGGCCGTCATCGATGGGGGAATCCGGGGTTCTGCCGCGTTATCCTATCGAAATTATGTTGCGGTGGCCGGTTTGAGCGGGAGGCTCTATTTTCTGGATAAGCATTCCGGACGTCTCATGAAGAAAATTCGTTTGACCGATGCCCGGAGGGGCATGTGGACGACACCGGCTATCGATCCCGATGGGCATATCCTGATCACCACCAAAGACTCCCGGTACAGCGGGTCATTGTGCTGCCTTTCGCCCGATGGAGATCGCCTGTGGCGCATCGAGCTCGGAAAAGCACTGGCAACACCTGTGATCGATGCCAACGGGCGCTTGTATGTCGGATCGTGGGACGGGGCGATGCATTGTTATCAGACGTGATTCAGATACCTTCGCCGGAACATCCGGCAAGGGGAGAGCGAAAATGATACCCGAAGAGCGTATTCTAGTGATACGGCGTTCGCGCCTGGCCGGGTCACTCCGGTTAAATGGGGCCAAAAACAGCGCGCTGCGTCTTTTGGTGGCTTCCCTGCTGACCCCGGGCAAAATCGAACTGGACAATTTTCCGGCGGACATTTCCGATGGCCGGATTCAGATCGACATGCTTCGGCTTCTTGGAAAGGGATGCCGGGTCGAACCGGATCGGGTGATCATCGAAGAACCGGGCCCCATTTCCAGCCGGGTAGACTGGGGCGGCCGATCCATACGCAACACCCTGCTGGTGCTGGGTGCCTTGACGGCGCGCACCGGCCAAGGTGCCGTCCCTCTTCCAGGCGGCTGCAAGCTGGGCGGGCGAAAATATGACCTTCACGAAATGCTGCTCCGGCAACTCGGTGCCGACGTGTGGACCGAAGGTGATATGATTTTCGCTTCAGCAGAAAAAGGGCTCGAGGGCAGCGACATCCACCTGCCGATACGATCCACCGGGGCTACGGAGAATGCCATTCTCTGCGGCACACTGGCCAAGGGTATCACCCGCATATGGAATCCCCATACCCGGCCTGAAATTCTGGATCTGATTGCACTCCTCCGGAAAATGGGAGCCAACATCAGTGTCTTCGGTCAGGAACATATACGTGTCCAGGGTGTGGAGGCTCTGGAAGGGGCACGTCACAGCGTGGTGGCCGATAACATGGAAGCGCTGACCTGGCTGATCGGATCCGTCATCACCGATGGCGACATCGAAATTGCCGGATTTCCCTATGAACATCTGGAAGTACCGTTGATTTATTTGAGGGAAAGCGGGGCACGGTTTTACCGGGGCCAAGACCGGTTGATCGTCCGCGGCGGCCGCTGTTATCCCATCGATATCAGCACCGGCCCCTACCCGGGGATCAATTCGGATATGCAGCCGTTGTTTGCCGTTTTCGGGCTCTGTGCCCTGGGCGAAAGCCGAATCGTCGACCTTCGGTTTCCGGGGCGATATCAGTATGCGGATCAAATGGCCAAGATGGGAGGCTGTCTCAGAACCGATGGCGACATGCTTTACATCCAGGGGGGTAACCCGCTCAAGGGTGCCTCGGTGCGGGCGACGGACCTGCGTGCCGGCATCGCACTGGCCTTTGCCGGACTCGTCGCCGACGGTGAAACCCGCATTGAAGACGCCTGGCAGATCACACGGGGGTATAATCGCTTCACTGAAAAGCTCCATCAATTGGGGGGCGATTTCAACCTTGAATGAACAAGACCGTCAACCCACCCTGTGGTATTTGATCTGCTCCACCGGAATCGGCGGCGCAGAGCGGCGCATTGTCAAGGTGTCGACCTATTTTGCGGAACAGGGCCTGTTTTCGCGGGTAAACCTCGTCGTAAACCGGGCACTGCTTGATGCATACGCAAAGGATCTGGAACTCGTACAAATGCTTCGAACGAGCCCTGTCCGGGTCATGGTAAAGGAGGGTGTTTTCGAAAAGCACCTGTTCCCGGACAGCTTGAAAATACGGGGAATCAAAAAAATTCACCTCTATCTGAAGTCTCACCCATATCTATACCGGCGTGTGCTACACCGGCTGTCATGGTACCGGTTTCTCAAAAAAAGACTCGGCCCAAAAGACGTGGTGCACTGTTTTTTCGGCGATCCGGCCCGAAATGCCTGCCTGCTGGTGTCCCAGAAATTACCCCAACCGGTGATCATCGAGCTGACGAGCAACCGCCTCGTCGAGCGGGTGGGCAGCCAAATGAAGACCATGCTCGACAACGGGCGACAGATTTCGGGAAGGCTGTGTATCCGAACTGTCACATCCGTCGTATATCGGAATTTAACCCGCATCGTACCGGGGTCCTTCTTCGAATCATGTGGGGCAGACCTGGCGGCTTACTCCGGTCCGTTCATCGCCATGGGCTCCGACTGCATACGTCGACCTAAACAGAAGGTCATCGTATTTGCGCACCGGTTTATCGAACCCAAAAATCCCATATTATTCTGCCGGGTGGTGCGTGCCCTGCTGGACACAGGACAGCTGGATGGATGGCAGATCAAGCTCAGGGGTCGCGGTCCCCTTGAAGATGACATGAGAAAGATACTCCATCCGTATATCGATAACGGAATTGTGGATATCGGATTTTCCTACGAACTTGGCAAGGAGTTGGCCGAATCGATGATATTCGTATCGATCATCATCACCGGTAACGAGCCTTCCAACAGCGTCTATGAGGCGATGAGAAACGGCAATCTTCTGGTATTGAGCCGATCCGGCGGCACGGTCGGCCAGTTCGATCACCCGGATGTGGCGTTCGTCGACATCGACATGCAGAGCCTGACCGAAGGGCTGCTGAATGCCACATCCTCCGCTGAGGGTTCCCGATTCGAAACCAAAAGCGAGGCGATGCGAAGGTTTTTCGAGCACATCAAGAATCATTCCGGCTACGTCTCGGACGTCCGGCGTATTTACGAGGAAAGCCTGAATTGAAGTACATCTACATCATTGGTTCCGGACACTCCGGCAGCACGTTGCTGGATCTGATGCTTTCCAACGCTGGAGAGGTTTTTTCCATGGGCGAAATTCTGCGCCTTGGGCAAGCGATGCAAAAGGGCACACTCTGCTCCTGCAGCGCCCGGGTGTCTGATTGCGCGGTATGGAAACCGATCCTCGATCCTTTTTCCACTCAGGATATAAACACATTTTCCTATGGCGCCGATCGCGACACGATCAACAATGCAGTGGCTCACGATCGTTTTGTCGAACGATACCCTGCGTTTTTGAGTCGAATTGCTGAAGTCACTGGCGAATCCGTATTCTGTGATTCATCGAAGCTGCTTGCTCGTTTGACGTTGTTGTCCAGAATCAAAGACATCGATTTATACGTGCTTTACCTGATGCGGCATCCCGGAGGTGTGGTCAGATCTCAAATGCGAAAGGGGAGAGCCTTTTTCCAGCAGTCGCTGGTCTGGTTGAAGAGAAATTTTAAAACGGCCCATTTTCTGCGAAGCAGGGGCCTTCGATACAAGCAATTGGATTATGAGAAACTCGTTCGGCATCCAGAAAATGAAATAATGGAGACGTTCTCATTTTTTGATAGTGATTGCAGTCCTGATCTTATCGTCAACTTCAGTAAACTGAGACATCTAGTTGAGGGAAACAGGATCAGGATGCATCATCAAAAACTGCAATTACGGGAACCGGAAAAGTGGCAGAACGATTTTAGCTACGCCCAGTATGTACTCCTGTCCTTGATAAATGCACTGTCCCTGAAACGAAACATGTTTGGCACCTGAAGGAACATGCCATTGAAATTTGCCTACATAACCACTTCTCCGTTTCCTTCCGAGAAAGCGAACATCATACAATCGATAGAAGTTGCTGGGGCCCTTGCAGATATGGGCAATGAGGTTCATTTCTATTGCCCTGAATCAGAACGCGACCGGTGTGCTACGGACGATCCGATACAAAAATTCAAGGAATTCAATGGTTCGGAGATTTCGTTCAAACCGATATTTTCTCATGCAGTGATGCCCAATAGACGGTTCGGCGGGGCTTTGACAATTCCGCATCTGTTGAAAGCCATCGAGCGCTCCGACCAATATGACTATTATTATGTCAGAAACCCGTATCTCTTGAGCGTGTTAATACGCATGGGGAAAAAGGTCATTTTCGAGCAGCATCAATGGGAATCCTATCGCAATTCATGTTTCAGCGAACTGGTCCGGAAAATAACTTTAAACTTTAATTTCGGGAAAACAAACAAATTGCCATCGATTTATCTGTATTTCGAATGCGCTCAAAAACAAATGGGTTCAGAAAGGAATTCCCAGTGGCAAAGCCATGGTCGCACATGACGCCGTAGATATACGGCGTTTTACGCCTGTCATTGAAAAAAAGAAGGCAAAACTGAGTTTGGGCTTAAATCCAGATGACATCATCGTATGTTATCTGGGAAGTCTCTATGCAAACCGATCTATCCGAGACATAATCGATATTGCATCGAAGCTCCCGGAGATTAATTTTCGATTGGCAGGCGGACCTGAAAAAGAAAGATCAACGCTAACCAGACATGCGCGTGCTATCGGCTTGAAAAATGTTGAATTTATCGGAAGGGTTGAAAGACGGGACGTGCCCAACCACCTTTTTGGTTCAGATATACTTTTGTTTACTATGAATGAAGGGACATTGACTTATGACATTTGTTCTCCGATGAAAATATTCTAATACATGGCTGCTGCAAGAGTTCTTGTTGCACCGAATTTGCCAAGTCTGAGAGAAGTTCTTAATTCAGAATTTTCTTTTTTGTATGAATTCCCGGAAAAACGGAGCCTTGAAAAATACGTCCGATATGCAGTACAGGCGGTTAAACAAGGAAAGAGTGATGAAATGGGATTAACCGCTCGACAAATGGTGAAAACACATTTTACCTGGGATATTCGAATGAAAAAAATCTGTAACGAATTGAATGAATCATAAGGGAAGTTACATTTTAAAATGTTCTCCATCGTTTATGTTATAATATTTATTGCCTTTTGTGGTAGTACTCTTGAATATAGTTTTCATTTTCCATCCATTATAAACTGGATAACAGAGCCACTGATTTATCTTTTTCTGCTTTATTCGATAGCAAAATCCAAGAATCTGTATATTCCCTATGTTCCGCTACTGATTGTGTTCGGTATCGTTACTCTCGCCTCAGTTGTCTTCAACGGCAAGTTCAATTTAGAGCCTATATTCAGTCTCCGCTTGGTCGCAAGATTCTATTTCTTTTTTATTGCGTTGATAACGTATGACCCGACGGAACAGCAAATCAAGAGACTTAACATGTTCATCGTTGTCCTGTTATTGATTCAAATTCCAGTGGCGACGATAAAACTATTTCTGATGGGAATTAGCGAAAATACAACAGGAACCTACTCTGTGAGCGGCGGAGCCGCATCCACGATGCTTCCCTTGTTTGTCATCGGATATTTGATCGCTTTTTTCATTTACTATAAACAAAGTTACAAATACATATTTTTGGTTTTCGCCTTTATATATCTATCCCTGATCGGGGCAAAGCGAGCCGTTGTTTTTATGACACCGGTTGTGTTGTTTTTTTCCCTATTTGTTTTCTTGAGGGACAAAAAGATCGATGTTGTCATGAAGCGAAAACTGGTTCCCAAAATTTTTTTCATACTCATATTTATTACACTTACGACCAGTGCCATCGGGCTCTCTTTACTGGGCAGCCTCAATCCGGAGGGTAAACGATGGGGATCGATTGATCCGTTGTATGCTATAAATTATGTATTCAAATATGAGACGACCACCCATGTCACATATGGCACGACCGGGGGGAGATGGAATACCACAAAGCAGGTTCTGTCCGTTCTCATCGAAAAAGGTCCCGCCCGTTTTCTGTTCGGGTATGGTCCCGGGGCCATTGTCGAAAGCCGTTTTTCCGGCAGGCGATCGGATTACACCCTTTTCAAAGACATTCATTTTCACTACGGGGTGACCGGTTTGAATATGCTGGCCATGGAATATGGCATTGCCGGAATGATGATATACTTCATTTTCCTTATTTTGCTGCTGGTAAAAAGCATTCAATTGTGGCGGATTGAAAGTGATCCATTCTGGAAAGCATATGCCCAAGGATCCATCGTGTTGATGTTCAGCATGATCATGGTCTGGGCGTATTACAATCGGGCGACCGTCATCGGCGATTTTCTGCCGGCAATCTTTTATTATCTCATGGCGCTTGTTTTTATCCGGTACAGGCGAATTGTTCAAAAAGAGGAGCCTGAATTTTATAGTGAACAGCTCGAGGCCATCGGGGAAAATACTGCACCCTTATGACCGGCGATGCCAAATTGTTGATCGTATCCAAAGACCTTGAAAGCAGGGGGGGGTTGCAAATTACTATAGGTTGTTTTTAAAAAAGTTTATATGGTTATATAGAAAGCCCAAGTGATAAAAATAATTGATTCAGCTGTGACCTTATCTGTCACAGGTCTACGGTATAATGGTCTCAAAAACACAGAGGAGGCCTACTATGACAGCATTTTATATCAC